>Ga0209344_10000641_pt1 | contig 56170 bp, 53 predicted proteins | sample Cruoilmetagenom6_FD_187293 | JGI IMG/M metagenome (GOLD analysis project Ga0209344, IMG submission 187293) | Oil polluted marine microbial communities from Coal Oil Point, Santa Barbara, California, USA - Santa Barbara Oil Seep Sample 6 (SPAdes)... | ecosystem: Environmental > Aquatic > Marine... | reverse complement strand
ACAAAATCTTGATGCGGACTTAAATCGCCTTCGCGCACCAAATCCGGAACCGCAATTTCATCATCAACCTCACCACAAAGTGTAAAATATTTAGACACCTCTGCTCTACTGCTATCGTAAGGTGGTGTTGCTGTGAGCGCAACAATGTAAAATTCAGAATTCCGTTTTAAATCCATTAAACAATTCCACCACGCATTTTTTAAATGATGGGCTTCATCTAAAACTAAAGTTTCAATATTATGGCTTCTGAAGAATTGATAATAGTCGTTTTTATCTTCAAACGTTTTATAAAACGCATGAAGTGATTGATAGGTAGAAAACGTGATATCGCTTGGCGCTTTAATATCGAATGAATAGGCTTCAAAATCACAATTCTCGGTAAAAAAGTTTTGTAAGCGGTCTTCCCATTGGTTTCTGATGGTCAAAGTCGGCGCCAACACTAATGTTTTCTTTCCTAGTTTCCTAACAATCTCTAATCCTAAAATGGTTTTCCCTGAACCAGGTGGTGCAATCACGTGAAAATGGTTGTCTGCAATATGACTATTAAAATGCTTTAAAAGTTCAGCCTGATAGCTGCGCCAAGGAAAAATAAATTCTAAATCATCTAGGGATTTGAGCACTCAAAAATGGGTTTAAATCGTTAACTTTGTATTTCATAAAAGTAATCATAATCCTCATACATTAAAACCTGTCAGGTTTTAGATACTGAATTAACTTCAGCACAACGCCTAACAAGTCTAAAACACATCATCATGTTTCCATTACGAAGAAATAGAAGACTAAGAACTAACGCGGCTATTAGAAGTTTAGTTAGAGAAAACTACATTACACCAAATGATTTTTTAGTACCACTTTTTGTGGTTGAAGGCAAGGGTGTAAAAGATGAAATTCCATCTATGCCCAACTATTTTAGGTACAGTTTAGATTTACTTGAAAATGAAGTCAAGGAATTATGGAGCTTAGGTTTAAAAGCAGTGTTACTCTTTGTAAAAGTTCCAGATAATTTAAAAGATAATAAAGGAACAGAAGCATTAAACCCAGATGGACTGATGCAACGCGCTATTAAAACGGTAAAAAATGCTTGTCCGGATATGATAGTGATGACGGATGTTGCGCTAGACCCTTATTCTTCCGTTGGCCACGATGGTATTGTACAAAACGGGATGATTATTAATGACGAATCGGCCGAAGTGCTAGCAAAAATGGCCTTAACACACGCTCAAGCGGGTTCTGATTTTGTAGCGCCTAGCGATATGAACGATGGTAGAACATTACAAATTCGTCAATTATTAGAACAAGAAGGCTTTAAAAACACAGGTATTATGGCTTATACCGCAAAATATGCGTCTTCGTTTTATGGCCCTTTTAGAGATGCTCTTGATTCCGCACCTGTGGATTTAGTGGATGTACCAAAAGATAAAAAAACCTACCAAATGGATTTTGGTAACCGAATAGAAGCGGTTAGAGAAACGTTAATAGATATTGAAGAAGGTGCCGATATTGTAATGGTTAAACCAGGGCTTTCTTACCTCGATATTTTAAGAGATATTAAAAATGAAGTCGATGTGCCTGTGGCCGTGTATCAAGTATCTGGTGAATACGCCATGATAAAAGCAGCCGCAGAAAAAGGCTGGTTAAATCACGATCAGGTAATGCTAGAAACCACAATGGCTTTTAAGCGTGCTGGTGCTGATATTATTGCTTCCTATTTCGCTAAAGATGTGGTGAAGCTTCTTAACGATTAATAAATATCAAACACTAATCAAATTAATTTTACTATTTTTAGTTTCGAATCAATCAAATAACCAATAAATTGATTTCGAAACTAAAAATGGACGACATTGATAAAAAAATCATAAAAATGCTCAGTGCAAACGCACGTGAGTCCTTTGCAACTATCGGAAAATCTGTAGATTTATCTGCGCCTGCTGTTGGAAAACGCGTCAAACAATTGGAAGAAAAAGGTATTATTTTAGGCTATTCGCTTCATCTTAATCAGGAAAAACTTGGAGTGAATGTTAAAGCTTATATCAATCTAAAAATCCATCAATCTAGTACTATAAGAACGGCCTACAATCAAATTAAATACTTAGACGAAGTACAACGATGTGATCGCATTACAGGTGAAGACAGTCTTTGCATTTTGGCTTATTTTAAAAGCAACAAAGATTTAATAACCTTATTGGAACGTATATCGCAATATGGTGTGCCAAATACACGTATTATTTTAGAAAGCTAACTTTTTACTTTCTATATCATGTTAATTGTTCTTTAATTATCTCCAAAAGGATTACCGCTAAACTTAATAAATTCTTCTTGCGTTAATAGTTCTCCTTCAATAGGCTCAATTATATCATCCGCTTCAAGGTGGTTAATATCAATTTTAATTACAGTCCATAACAGCGCTACATCTTCTATTTCTAGGATTAACCCAGGCAAACCGTTAAAACCTCTTGGACCATGTATAACCGGAATCTCAGGAGCAAACCATGCCTTTACTTTTTTATTATTGCGTTTCTCTATAGTTGCCAAATAACATGTATAGCCGTCTATTTGTTTGGTCTCTTTAGTAATTACCCAGTCTTTTGGTTTTTGAATTACTCTTTTTGTAGGCCCCATTATAGTATTTTGAGTAATGCTATAATTACGACTCCTGTCATTGTAATATATAGAACTCCCTCCAGCCATAAACCAAGTAAGGTTTATATTACTTCGGATTATGCTAAGTCCGTCACCACTGTTATTCCATCCCGGAATATCAATCTTTGGCTCCACATTATAAATAGCGATACTATCATTAAACACTAAATAGCCTTCAACCGGTTGCGATTCTTTCATCATCAATAAGGCTTCATTTTTGGCCTCTGTATTTTTACGATTTTGAAACGGCTCTTCTACACTATCTTTTATAGTCTCTAGACGATAGGTTACCTTTCCTTTTATTTGTGCAGACAAACTATAGTACCCTAATAAAACAAATATTAATATAATAGTTCTCATAGGTCTAATTTACAAAATGTTTTAATATCGCTTTTTATTTCGTATTCCTTATAACTTAGTTATAACTAAAAAAATAGCTAGGTTGTAATTAGTATTCATTTCGTAACTTTGTATTTATAAAAACTACAAAACATTAATGGGCTTACTCATTTTTTACGCTGTCATCTCTATCTTTTTTTCATTTTTATGCTCTATTTTAGAGGCTGTACTTTTAAGTATTACTCCTACTTTTATTAATATAAAAAAGAAAGAAGGAAAAACTTATGCTACAGAATTAGAAGAATTAAAAAAAGATGTCGATCGTCCACTCATCGCTATACTTACACTAAATACCATTGCCCACACTGTTGGCGCAATTTTAGTTGGTGTGCAAGCAAAAGTGGCTTATGTTGAGCTTTATGGCTCTACTAAACGAAGCATTTTAGGATTCGAATTCACTGAGGACATTATGGTTGCTGTTGTTTCTACAATAATGACTATTCTTATTTTAGTCGCTTCAGAAATTATTCCTAAAACCATTGGAGCCACATTTTGGAGACAATTAGCAAACTTTACATCAAAAGCTTTAAACATTTTAATATTTCCATTAAAATACACTGGTATTTTATGGGTACTTCAACTCACTACAAAATTAATTGGCGGTAAAGGTCATGGTAGTGTTTTAAGCAGAGAGAGTTTTGCTGCTATGGCAGAAATTGCACAAGAAGAAGGTGTTTTTGAAGAAAACGAAAGTAAAGTCATTAAAAACTTGTTGAGCTTCAAAGAGGTACAAGCTAAAGATGTTATGACACCTCGTACAGTAATGAAAACGGAAGACGAAAGCATGACTATTGAAGCCTTTTTTAATGCAAACTCTAATGTTAGATTTTCAAGAATTCCTGTATTTACTAATGATGCAGATAATATTACAGGTTTGGTTTTAAAAGCTGAAGTTTTTAAAGAAATGGCACTAGGTAATGGTTCAAAATTATTATCTGATATTAAACGAAGTATTATTATTGTAAATCGTAGTTTACCTATTCCAACTTTATTTGAACAGTTGGTAGAAAGTAGAAACCACCTAGCCTTAGTTGTAGATGAATACGGTTCGGTAAGTGGTTTAGTAACTATGGAAGATGTTATTGAAACATTACTTGGCTTAGAAATTATGGATGAAAGCGATAATGTATCCGACTTACAACTTTTAGCAAGACGAAGCTGGGAATCTAGAGCAAAACGATTGGGTATCATTGATAATGATAATCCAGAAAACTAAACCTTCTTTTGGAACAGCTACCTCTACAAATCTGCTATATTGACACTCCACTTGGACATGCCAAAATTAGCGGAAATGAAAATGGTTTAACCTCTGTTTCAATTTTAGACACACAAGAACAACTATCTGACACTATTCCTGAACCCTTATTAGATGGTGTAATTCAGCTTAAAGCATACTTCAACGAAACCCGAAAAACTTTCGACTTAAAATTAAACCCTGAAGGTACTGCGTTTCAGAAAAAAGTATGGAGAGCTCTTGAAACCATTCCATTTGGCAAAACCATGTCGTATTTACAATTATCTAAACAATTAGGAGATATAAAAGCTATAAGAGCAGTCGCAAGTGCCAACAGCAAAAATCCACTTTGGATTATTATACCTTGCCACAGAGTCATCGGAAGTGACGGAAGCTTAACAGGTTACGCTGGTGGATTACACAGAAAACAATGGTTGCTTAATCACGAAAGTGAGCACAAACAACAGTCCCTTTTTTAGTCAGAATTTTACTATATTTATTTTTTTATCCGCTTTTACAAAACAAGCGTTCTACAAACGTATCAAACAACCAAGTCATACATAGCACATAGCCTATGACAAGTAAAAACCAATAAGTAAAAACACATGAAATTCATTAAAAAACTACTAAAATGGCTTATCGGAATTGTTGTCGCACTCCTTATTGCTGCTTATATTTTTGATTATGATTATATTTTAAAAGGAGTTCGCGTTGTCTATTTTACTGGTCATTCTACAGCCTTTATTGACGATTACCCTTATTTTGAAAATGATACAATTAAGAAAGGCCCCCAAACTGATGCTTGGCCCTTACACAAAAATTACAATGCTGTAACAGCTACAGACGAGTTAACAGCCATAAATGATAAGTACGGTACAATTGCGTATTTGATTATAAAAAATGATAGCATTTTTTACGAACAGTATGCAGAAGGTTACAGTAAAGACTCTAAAACCAATTCTTTTTCAATGGCTAAAAGCATCACCTCAGCATTACTTGGTAAGACTATTATGGAGGGTTATATAAAAAATTTAGATCAACCCATTAGTGATTTTTATCCGCAATTTAAAGATACAAAAACTACAGTTGGAGACTTATCGTCTATGTCTTCTGGTTTAGATTGGGTAGAATCTTATACAAGTCCATTTTCTATTACAGCAAGAGCAAATTATGATGATGATTTGGCTGAAACTATTTTAAATCAGAAAGTCGTAAAAACACCTGGTAAAGAATTTGAATATTTAAGTGGCAGCACTCAATTACTAGGTATGGTCATTAAAGAAGCCACCGGAAAACAATTAGCAGACTATCTCTCTGAAAGTTTTTGGCAACCTTTAGGAGCCGAAAACGATGCGTTATGGCAATTAGATGATGATGAAAATAAACTAGCAAAAGCCTTTTGCTGTATCTCTAGTAATGCTCGCGATTTTGCGCGTTTTGGAAAGCTTTATAAAGACCATGGAAAATGGAATGGCAAACAGCTCCTTGATTCTGCTTTTGTTGCCAAGTCAACCCAATCTAGGTTTAAAGGTCAGCCTTATGGTTATGGCTTTTGGGTTAGTGATTATAATAACAAACACACCTTTGCAATGATTGGTATTTTAGGGCAATACGTCATTACAATTCCTGAAGATAACGTCATCATTATCAGACTAGGACACCATAGGAGTCCCGAAAAAGTTAATTTTTTCCCTTCGGATTTTTATGTTTATATTGATGAAGCTTATGCGATGATGAAGAAATAGATTTTTAGAATTAAAATCTCTAAAGCTTTTTAAATCTTTTGAGATTTAGAAAATTAACAGCTATGATTTCAAAACTCAACTTAGAACACATTCTATTTTTAGACATAGAAACCGTTCCTGAAACAGAAAACTTCACTGATTTAGACAAAACAAAACAAGATCTTTGGGATGCTAAATCGCGTTACCAACGTAAAGACGAGTTTACAGCGGAAGAATTCTATGACAGAGCTGGTATTTGGGCCGAATTTGGTAAAATTGTGTGTATTTCGGTCGGCTATTTTAAAATGCAAGGCGAAACTCGAAGCTTTAGAGTCACATCGTTTTACGGTGATGAAGTCAAGATTTTAAAGGATTTTAAAAATTTACTGATTTCACATTTCAGTTCTAATAAACATTTACTTTGTGCCCATAACGGTAAGGAATTTGACTTTCCATACATTGCAAGACGTATGATTATTCACAACATAGAATTACCATACAAATTGAATCTTTTCGGTAAAAAACCATGGGAAGTACCACATCTCGATACGTTAGAATTATGGAAATTTGGAGACTATAAAACCTATACCTCTTTAAAACTATTAACCAACGTTTTAGGCATTCCTTCACCAAAAGATGACATAGATGGTAGTGAAGTATATCGTGTCTATTATAAAGAGAAAGAAATAGATCGTATTATCATTTATTGTGAAAAAGACACCATTGCTGTAGCTCAAATTTTCTTAAGATTGCGAGGAGACGAATTACTTCACGATAATGAAATAAAACATGTGTAATTTAGCGCATTAGATTGAAACTTTATTTATGGCAAATTTAATTAGCGTTAAACAACTACATATTTCTTTTTATAAAGACAAGGTTGAAAAACAAATTATAAAAAACATTTCATTTGATATAAAAGCAAATGAAATTGTAGCTGTTGTTGGAGAATCTGGTTCTGGCAAGTCCATTTCGTCATTAGCTCTAATGGGTTTATTACCCAAACAGATTTCCAAAATTACCTCTGGCTCTATCTTATTTAAGGATAAAAATCTCGTTGGTTTGCCTGAAAAAGAATTTCAAACCCTAAGAGGAAAAGACATTGCGATGATTTTTCAAGAACCTATGAGTTCTTTAAATCCATCGATGCGTTGCGGGAAACAAGTTGAAGAAATCTTAAAACAACACTTTAAATTATCAGCTACAGAACTAACATCTGAAGTTATAAACCTCTTTGAAAAAGTAAAACTTCCCAATCCAGAGCGAATTTTAAAGGCTTATCCACATGAAATTTCTGGTGGACAAAAACAACGCGTCATGATTGCTATGGCTATTGCCTGTAAACCTAAATTACTCATTGCAGACGAACCAACAACAGCATTGGATGTAACCGTTCAAAAAGAGATTTTAGAGCTATTAAAAGACATCCAAACAGAAACAGAAATGAGTGTCTTATTTATTTCGCATGATTTATCCTTGGTTTCTGAATTGGCAGATCGTGTTTTAGTGATGTATCAAGGCCAAATTGTAGAACAAGGAACGACTAAAGACATTTTTCATTTACCAAAACACACTTATACAAAAGCATTAATTGCAGCAAGACCTTCAACAGATTTTAGGTTAAAACAACTACCTACCATTTCTGATTTTATGACAGATAATGTGAATACTACTATTATTTCTGAAGCAGATCGCATAAAAAATCATAAAAAGCTATATGCACAACAACCGCTATTGGAAGTCATTGACGTAGAAAAAACGTACCTCTCAAAAGCAGGATGGTTTTCTAAAAACCAACCGTTTAACGCTGTTGATGGCATAAGCTTTAAAGTGTATAAAGGTGAAACCTTAGGCTTAGTTGGAGAATCTGGTTGTGGAAAATCTACTTTAGGAAATGCCATACTACAATTAGACAAAGCCACAGCTGGAAGAATTTTATACAAAGGCAAGGATATCACTAATTTAAGTACTTCAGAAATGCGAGCCTTGCGAAAAGATATTCAGATTATATTTCAAGATCCCTTTGCCTCTTTAAACCCTCGTTTAACTGTTGGTAACGCTATTTTAGAACCTATGACGGTTCATAATATTGGAATTTCCCATGAAGCACGTAAAGAAAAGGTAATTGACATTTTAAACAAAGTAGGACTAGATGCCACTGCTTTTGATCGCTATCCTCATGAGTTTTCTGGTGGACAACGCCAACGTGTAGGTATTGCTAGAACTATTGCATTAGAACCTCAGCTTATAGTTTGTGACGAGTCTGTTTCTGCTTTAGACATTTCTGTACAAGCACAAGTTTTAAACTTGCTGAATGATTTAAAAGAGCAATTTGGATTTACTTATATATTTATTTCTCACGATTTGGCGGTTGTAAAATATATGTCAGATCAACTATTAGTAATGAATAAAGGAAAAATTGAAGAAATTGGTGATGCAGATATAATTTACGCTTCACCAAAAAAAGCTTACACAAAAAAGTTAATTCATGCTATTCCAAAAGGATTATAGCATGAATACTTTTTTTGCTAATTTAAAAACATTTGACACTAACTCAAAAGTGTTTTCTAATACTGAAAACTCATCGTTTTCATTTAAAGTAGGTTCTGGTAGATTTGGTTTTGATTTCATAAGCAGTAATTCATGGTAGATTTGGGGCAAAAAGGTAAATTAAGTTTATGGTAAATCAGGTTAATTTAATTCATTTTGTTTGGGACTGCAATATGTAATTTATTTTTATTAAATCAGCTAAAACACATAATTAATCGTTGAAATACATTTAATTTTAACATCTAACATATTTTATTGTTATTTTTCGCACAAAAAAAACCGCTATACATTAGCGGTTTTAAATTTATTATGTAAGCTATTTTTATAATTCCATTTCAGGAATATCACCTTCAATAATCAATTCGCCTTCTGTTGCTTTTTTAATCTCTTCTACAGAAACACCTGGAGCGCGTTCTAAAAGTTTAAATCCTTTTGGTGTTACTTCTATAACAGCCAAGTTTGTTACTATTTTCTTTACACAGGCAACTCCAGTTAAAGGTAAAGAACACTCTTTCAGCAACTTAGATTCACCTGCTCTATTAGTATGCATCATGGCAACGATAATATTTTCTGCGCTAGCAACTAAATCCATAGCACCTCCCATACCTTTAACCATTTTGCCTGGAATTTTCCAATTAGCTATATCGCCTTTTTCTGACACTTCCATCGATCCAAGTATTGTTAAATCAACATGTTGACCTCTAATCATCGCAAAACTTGTTGCTGAATCAAAAAATGAAGCTCCAGGCAAAGTCGTTATGGTCTGTTTTCCTGCATTAATAATATCTGCATCTTCATCTCCTTCAAAAGGAAAAGGTCCCATTCCTAAAACACCATTTTCACTTTGAAATTCGACATCAATATCGTCTCTTACAAAATTTGCTACTAATGTTGGAATCCCAATTCCTAAATTAACATAGTAACCGTCTTTTACTTCCTTTGCAATTCGTTTTGCTATTCCGTTTTTATCTAACATAACTATGCTCTTTGTCTAACTGTTAATTGTTCTATTCTTTTTTCATATGTCTCACCTTGAAAAATACGTTGAACAAAAATGCCAGGAATATGTATTTGATTAGGATCTAAATCACCTACTTGAACTAATTCTTCAACCTCAACAACAGTAATTTTAGCTGCTCCACACATGTTTGGATTAAAATTTCTTGCTGTTCCTTTAAAAATTAAGTTTCCTGCAGCATCGCCTTTCCATGCTTTTATAAAAGCAAAATCGGCTTTAAACGCATGCTCTAACACATACATTTTACCATCAAACTCTCTTGTTTCTTTACCTTCTGCAACTTCTGTTCCGTAACCCGCTGGAGTATAAAACGCAGGAAAACCTGCCTGTGCTGCTCTAGCGCGCTCAGCTAATGTTCCTTGAGGTATTAACTCAACATCTAACTCACCTGAAAGCATTTGACGTTCAAACTCATCATTTTCGCCTACATAAGAGGAAATCATTTTTTTGATTTGTTTTTGATGTAGTAATAAACCTAAACCAAAATCATCGACTCCTGCATTATTAGAAATACAGGTTAAACCTTTTACTTTGCGTTTTACAAGTTCTGCAATGGCATTTTCTGGAATTCCAGATAATCCAAAACCGCCAAACATAAAGGTCATATTATCACTAACACCTTTTAGCGCTTCTGTAATATTGTCCACTTTTTTATTAATCATATATAAAGAAATTTTGCTTCTGAAAAATACAAAACTATGCTCTTACTTTATAATATATAGTCATAAAATAAGGGTGTGACTATTGCAGATTATTAGAAATCGAAGTCAATAACCCCTTCTGGGTCTTCGTTGCCACCAAGATCGCCTTCTCCTTTAACATCACAATCAATATTAATGGTTAAGTTTGAAGGTTTTTCAAATTCATCTTTTGAAATATCTAAAGTTTCATCTGCATAACAAGCTTTCATATATAAACCCCATATTGGTAATGCCATAGACGCACCTTGACCATAGGTAATAGATCTAAAATGTACAGATCTATCTTCAGCTCCAACCCAAACTCCAGTAACTAAATTTGGCACCATACCCATAAACCAACCATCACTTTGATTTTGAGTTGTTCCTGTTTTACCGGCAATTGGATTGCCTAATTCATAAGGGTAACCCGTCATTATCTCTCTATACATTGTATTGTATTTATCTACACCTTTAGACCTTAGACGTCCTCCAGAAGATCCTGCTTGAGTAACTCCTTCCATTAAGTTTACAGTTACATAAGCAACCTCTTCACTTAGAACATCCTTACTTTCTGGCGTAAACTGATAAAGTACTGTTCCGTTTTTATCCTCAATGCGTGTTACCATTACAGGTTTATTATATACTCCTTTATTTGCAAATGTAGAATAGGCAGCAACCATCTCGTAAACACTAATCTCTGTCGTACCTAATGCAATTGCTGGTACAGGTAAAATATCTGAAGTAACCCCTAATTTTTTTGCCATTTCTACAACTGGTTGCGGTCCAATTTCGTTAATTAAACGCGCTGTTACTGTATTGGTAGAACTTGCCAAAGCATCTTTAAGGGTTTGTTTCCCTGAGTAATTTCCATCAGAATTCTTAGTCGTCCAAGGTTCTGGATTTCCAAATTTATTAGCTTCAATAGTTATTGGAGTTCTTGGAAATGAATCGCAAGGAGAAAATTGTAATTGATCTATCGCTGTGGCATAAACAAAAGGTTTAAACGTAGAACCTACTTGCCTTGTTCCTTGTTTTACCATATCGTATTGGAAATGTTTATAATTCATACCTCCTACCCAAGCTTTTACATGACCTGTCAATGGGTCCATAGACATCATACCTGGACGGAAAAAAGATTTATAATAACGCATAGAATCTATAGGTTTCATAACCGTATCTACTTCGCTTGCTTTTCCATTTACCCATTTAAAAACCTTCATTTCTATTGGTTTTTGAAACGAAGCTCTAATCTCTTTTTCAGATTTCCCCTGACTTTTAAGCACCCTCCAACGCTCACCACGTTTCATATGATCGTTTAGTAATTTATCAACTTCTGAGGTACTTAAACCTAGAAACGGTGTTGTTTTATTACGTTTTGGAGTATTTTGATTGTTAAATTCTGCTTGTAATCTCGGCATGTGTTGCTCAATAGCATCTTCTGCATATTGTTGCATTCGGGAATCTATTGTTGTATAGATTTTTAAACCATCTGTATATAAGTCGTATTTACTACCATCTGGTTTTCTATTCTTTTTATCACTTGTCCATTCTTTCATGAAACCCCTAAGGTATTCTCTAAAATAAGTAGCAATCCCTTCACGATGTGATTCTGGAGAATAATTTAAATCTAACTCTGTTTTTTGAAGTGAATCTTTTACGTCTTCAGTAATGAATCCATATTTTTTCATTTGAGCTAAAACAACATTACGTCTATTTCTAGTCCCAACAGGATTTCTATGTGGTCTAGGATTGTATAAGGTTGGATTTTTTAACATTCCTACAATCATAGCCGATTCCTTAATATCTAAATCTTTAGGTTCTTTACCAAAATATATTCTAGCGGCACTACGTATACCATCTGCATTGTTATTGAAATCAACAATGTTAAGATATTGGGCTATAATTTCTTCTTTTGTGTATTGACGTTCTAAACGAATAGCAATAATCCATTCTCTTACTTTCTGAGAAAGACGTTCAATAATATTACTAGACACTTGTTTTGTAAATAAATTCTTAGCTAATTGTTGAGAGATTGTACTAGCTCCGCCTCCGCTTCCTAATTTATAAATAGCTCTTAGTGTACCTCTGCCGTCAATACCTGAATGTTCGTAATGACGCACATCTTCAGTCGCAATTAAAGCATCTACAATATTTTGAGGTAATTCTTTAAAATCTACAGGCGTTCTATTATCGTTAAAATAGAATTTACCTAATGTTTTATCATCTGAAGAAATGATTTCCGAAGCTAAATTAGTTTCAGGATTTTCTAACTTGGTGTGATCTGGCATTTCACCTAAAAATCCCCAAGAAGCGAATAGAAATAATAATACAAAGGCTAAAACACCTCCTAAAAATACCATCCAAAACCAACGTACATATTTTGAAAAATCTAAAGTTTCTGGTTTAGATTTCGTTGTTTTCTTTTTTGCCATAATTACTACTTTTGAGCCTGTTCTACTCTAAAACCAATATCTGTTATACCTTCTAAATTTTTAACTCCATTAACATCGCCATTATATCTCATGGCATGTTGAATATTTACGGTGTAATCTCCTTCTTCATTAAACCTAAAGGGTTCTTTATAACCTCTAAACCACAATTTATTCTCTTTTAAGTCTGAAAAACCTGTTCCTAACAATTCTCCATTTGGAGCTGCCATTTTATATTCTAAAGTGTCTTTTACTGCTTTTCCGTTTGGATAATTTAATTCTACTATAAGAAATAAGTTACTAAATTTATAAGCATCTGTATTTCTTAAATTAACAAACAAATTGTAATTTTTTAAAGTATCAGGTGCTTTAAAATTAAAACTAGCAACAGAATCCTTATGCCATTGATTTGGAACTGATTTATATTGGTCAAACACAGCTTCTGAGTCACAACTCGCCAATAAAAAACAACTGATTATAACCAAAAATAATCCATTAGTCTTTCTTCGCATTTGTATTTGTTTTGGCTTTTGGTTTTTGATTACGGCTTCGATTTTGAGTTTTATTTTTACTGTTATTACTCTTATTGTTGCTCTTTCTATTCTTGTTATTTCTGTTGTTCCTATTATTTTTACGTTTCTTATTCGGTTTTGGACTATCAAAACGCGTTAAACTATCTTGACCTACAACGTTCTCAAACTCATTTTTAGTGTCTTGAATGTGCTCTACCGCATATTCTTCAAGGCTTGCGACTTTTTCTTTTCTTTTGTTTTTTTCAATAATTTCATTCGCTTGATCTGTAGTAATAATATGCCAATTCATCCATTCTCCTTCATAGGCATACCACATTAATCCTTTAAAAATGTCTGTTTTTTGGCAAACCGCATTTCCTTTTTCTGTATATAATTTAGTGTCTGATTTAGGAAAAGCTTTTAAAGCATCTAAATAGGCATCTAACTCATAATTAAGACAACATTTTAATTTTCCACATTGTCCGGCAAGCTTTAAAGGGTTTAAAGACAATTGCTGATAACGTGCTGCAGATGTACTAACAGATCTAAAATCTGTTAACCATGTAGAACAGCACAATTCTCTACCACAGGATCCAATACCTCCTAATCGTGCTGCTTCTTGTCTAAAGCCAACTTGCTTCATTTCAATACGTGTTCTAAACTCACGTGCAAAAACCTTAATTAATTCTCTAAAATCTACGCGCTCTTCAGCGGTATAATAAAAGGTTGCTTTGCTGCCATCTCCTTGAAATTCTATATCTGAAATTTTCATTTTCAGCTTTAAGTCTATAGCAAATTGACGTGCTTTAACCTTCATTGGTTCCTCTCTGTCTCTAGCTGCAGACCAAATATCGATGTCTTTTTGTGACGCTTTTCGGTATATTTTTAAAACATTTTCAGTGTCATCAAGTCTTACTTTTTTGCGTTTCATTTGTACCCTTACCAATTCTCCTGTAAGTGTAACCATACCTATATCGTGGCCAGACTTTGCCTGTGTTGCCACTATATCTCCAATGCTTAATGTGAGGTTTTCTGTGTTTTTATAATAGTGTTTTCTGCCGTTTTTAAAACGCACTTCAACACCAATAAATGGGTCTTGTCCGTTTGGAAGCGACATATTAGCTAACCAATCAAAAACAGTAAGTTTATTGCAGCTATCTGTGCCACAAGTCCCATTGTTTTTGCATCCTTTTGGTTGGCCATCTTTACCAGTTGAGCAACTGTTACAAGCCATAAAAATTTTATATATTAAATCTAGAAATAAAAAAATCTAGATATAGGATTCGTAAATAATTAATGAGTAAAGATAAGATTATTTCTCTAGTTATCTAAAGTCAAATTGTTATTGCTGCACGTCATTCTTATATGACACTAAAAAGCTCAGTGTTCATATTATTAATATTTTCAATTATTAAGTGTGACATCTAGGTGAATTCTATTTCGTAATTCAATTTATTAGACAGCGATTTTAACTGTGTTTTAGACTTAAATATATTAGAAAACAATGTATTGCTCCAGCCAATTCGTTTTGAGTATTTATTAAAGCTTTCCTCTTTCCAATTAAAGCCTTCTTTCCAAAATTTGTTTGGTGATACATAGCAAAATGTATAATCAAAAATAAAACTCGATTGGTTTTCTGAATCTAATTTAGAAATTGTATTAGGAGCCATAAGCGTTATATTATTACTTGCGCAAGTTGCTCTTATTGTTTGTATAAGGTCAGGGTAATCATTAGCTAACGATGAGATATCAAAATCGTTATATTCTGTATTTCCAATTTTCTGAATTGGACGAATTTGCAATATATCAAAGCTTTTGGCATCAAAATGGTTAAAAAACTCACTAAGCTCGTAAAAATTATCCTTATTAAAGGTATAGTTTATTCTAACTTTAAAATCATAAGTTTCTTTAAGCTTCTTAAAAACATTAAACGCATTATGAAATTTCTCATAATTAGCTTTTTTCATAAAGCCTTCGTAGCTTTCTTTTGTAACGCCATGAAGTGAAATAGTAAACTCATTTAAACCTGCTTTTAAAAGTGCTTCAATCTTTTCTTCAGTTAATAAATTAGCATTTGTCGTTATAGAAATATAGGGCACTTTATACTGCTTGCCTAATTCTACAATTTTTACAAGATTTTTATACAATGTAGGCTCAGTACCGCAACCTATTTGAAGCTTTAAGGCACGTTTAAAAATAGTTTTTGCTACTAAATTTAATTCTTCATCTTTAAATTGTCCTTTTAGTGTTTTTACATAATCTTCATCCGTAAAATAACACATTTTACAACGCAAATTACAAGCCATTACAGGATCTAAATTAACGGCTAAATACCGCTTATTAAGTTTATGCAACAGAAAAAGTCCAAAGAACTTAATCCTATGGCTCTTAATTTTTCTGTTAAGTTGTAATAGCTTGTAAATGTTCATTTAAATTGTTTTGCCTAAGGTATCAAAAATATTACGCAAGTCCTTTTTATATGGCAAATGATCTGCACGTCCTTTTTTAAAAATATCATTACTATTGCCCTGTCCTTTGCGTAATGCTTTTTGCTCTTCGTATGGTAATCTATTTATTTCCATACAGTTTGAAGAACAACAATTTTCCATTTTTTCCTTGCATTCATCACACTGAATAAATAATAAATGACAAGCTTCATTAGCACAATTTGTGTGCATATCTGCTGGTTTTCCACATTGGTGACAATTGGCAATAACATCATCACTGATACGTTCTGATCGTCTTTCGTCGAAGACAAAGTTTTTACCTAAGAATTTATTTTCTAAGCCTTCAGCCTCAATCTGTCTAACATAGTTAATGATACCACCTTCAAGCTGAAATACGTTTTTAAAGCCCTTATGCTTATAATATGCACTTGCTTTTTCACATCTAATACCTCCAGTGCAATACATCACTAGCTTCTTGTCTTCTTTGTGTGCTCTTAAATCTTCTTCAATTAAATCTAAAGACTCTCTAAAAGTATCTACATCTGGTGTTACGGCATTTTTAAAATGACCTATTTCACTTTCGTAATGGTTTCGCATATCTACTAGAACCGTATTTGGGTCTTCAATAAGCTCGTTGAATTTTTTAGCATTAACATGAACACCTTTATTAGTCACATCAAAAGACGCATCGTTTAATCCGTCTGCTACAATTTTTTTACGCACTTTAACTTTTAGCTTTAAAAAGGCAAAATTATCGTGCTCTATAGCAATATTTAATCTTACATTTTCTAAAAACGAAATGGTATCCAGATGTTTCTTAAAAGCTTCAAAGTTTTCTGCAGGTACAGAAAGTTGCGCATTAATTCCTTCAGTGGCCACGTAGATTCTTCCTAAGACTTCTAATTCATCCCAAGCGAGAAACATGTGGTTTCTAAAAATTTCGGTATTGTTAATTTTAGCGTACTTGTAGAAAGAGATGGTTAAGCGTTCTTTTCCCGCTTGTGCAATAAGTTCTGCTCTTTCTTTGGCACTTAGGTTATTGTACAGTTGCATGCTATACTAATTTTTAAGGTTAAAGAATAAAATAATAAGCGACAAAGGTATTATTTTTAGTACAAAAGCTTCAAAATAAGCACAAAAAAAAGCACTCTGAATATTTCAAAGTGCTTTTACAGATTAACTTACCAACTTAAAACAACTTAAAAAGTTAATCTACACCGGCTTTACAATTACTGAGAGTTAAACAGTAACTGAAACACCTAATGCTTTACTAATTGTGTTGTTTATAAAACAGAGAAATCAAAAGATTTACCTCTGCTTTCTAAAACTTTTTCATAGCAATTAATTCCTTTTTCATTTGGTAGATGTAAAAAGTGCAAAAGGGTTGCGTTATAAAAGTGAAAAAAACGTTATTTTCTTTTACAGTTATTTTAAAACAAAAAATGAAATAAATAAAATAAGTGGTATTTTTGAAGACAATTAATTTTAAGAAAAAGAACAAATGAGTAGCGAAAAAGATGCAAAATTAAAAGCTTTAAAACTAACGTTAGATAAATTAGATAAAGCTTATGGTAAAGGGACTGTGATGAAAATGAGCGATCAGGCGGTTGTAGATGTAGATGCTATTTCCTCTGGTTCTTTAGGTTTAGATATTGCTTTAGGCGTTGGTGGATATCCTAGAGGACGTGTTATTGAAATATATGGTCCAGAATCTTCTGGTAAAACAACATTAACACTTCATGCCATTGCAGAAGCGCAGAAAACGGGAGGTATTGCCGCATTTATTGATGCAGAGCATGCTTTTGATCGTTTCTATGCCGAAAAATTAGGAGTAGACATTGACAATTTAATTATTTCTCAACCAGATAACGGAGAGCAAGCTTTAGAAATTGCTGATAACTTAATTAGGTCTGGTGCTATTGATATTGTTGTAATTGACTCTGTGGCTGCCTTAACACCTAAAAGTGAAATTGAAGGTGAAATGGGAGATTCTAAAATGGGCTTACATGCGCGTTTAATGTCTCAGGCTTTAAGAAAATTAACAGCTTCTATTAGCAAGACCAATTGTACCGTAATTTTTATTAACCAATTACGTGAAAAAATTGGTGTCATGTTTGGTAACCCTGAAACTACAACAGGTGGTAATGCCTTAAAATTCTATGCTTCTGTGCGTTTAGACATTAGACGTTCTACACAGATTAAAGATAGCGACAGTAATGTAATGGGTAATAAAACGCGAGTTAAGGTTGTTAAAAACAAAGTTGCTCCACCATTTAGATTGGCAGAATTTGATATTATGTATGGCGCAGGTATCTCTAAGGTAGGAGAAGTTTTAGATTTAGCCGTAGAACACGAAATTGTTAAAAAGAGTGGTTCTTGGTTTAGCTATGGAGACACCAAGCTAGGTCAAGGTCGTGATGCTGTTAAACTTTTAATACAGGATAATCCAGACCTAATGGACGAATTAGAAGAAAAAGTGAGAGCACTCATTAATGAATCTAAATAAATTGAATTAAAAAAATCCTGACACAAAATCAGGATTTTTTTAATTTTAGACGCAACCATTTTGCACTTTTTACATCTATATTATAGAAATTGATTAATTAATGTATGAAGAAATTTGTCCTAATCGCCTTTTTACTTGCCTCAATATTAACTTCGTGTAATGTTGACGATGTCAATAACCATGATTTTTATTTGGAAGTTGTACCTATTGATAGCGTAGTAATGCCTGAATATTTTGTAAAAGGCGAAGTTTACCAAATAGATATAACGTATACACAGCCAAGTTCATGTTACTATTTTAATGATTTTTTTTATGAAATAGATGGACAACAAAGAACCGTTGCAGTTGTAAATACAGTATATACTATAAACAACACAACATGTATTGATGCCCCTGAAGAAGTAACCGTTCATTTTAATTTTCATGCCACTGGAAGCGAAACCTATGTATTTAAGTTTTTCCAAGGAGAAGTTGAAACAAACGGAGTAACTGTTGACCAATACTATATTGTAGAAGTCCCTGTTTTGCTATCTGACGATTAAAACATACGGACATTTAAAACTTTAATTATTAACTAACCCTATAACAAATGTGAGTTTAGAACAACTCATAAAAAATTGTATTAACAAAGATGCTCAAGCTCAAAGCCAATTATACAAGCAATTTGCAAGTAAATTATTTTCGCTTTGTCTTAAGTACTCAAAAAACTATGCAGAAGCAGAAGATAATCTGCACGACGCATTTATAACTATTTTTAATAAAATAGAACAGTATAATAACAAAGGGTCTTTTGAAGGTTGGCTTAAAAGAATTGCCATAAACACATCTTTGCAACGCTATAGAGAAGATGTAGGCGTTTACGATATTATGAATGAAGATAATATTAAAGACGTTTCAGTAGATCTTAATGAAAACGACGTAAGTATTAATTATTTACTACAAATTATCCAAGAATTACCAGATAGATATAGGTTGGTATTCAACTTATACGTTTTAGATGGCTATTCTCATGTTGAAATTAGTGAATTGATTAATATTTCAGTAGGTACCTCAAAATCTAACCTAGCAAGAGCAAGGATGATTTTAAAAGATAAAATTGAAGCTTATAACGCAACCTCAAATTCGCGAAGCTTATAAATAATGAACGATAAAAAAAACATAGATAGACTTTTTCAGGAAAAGTTCAAAGATTTTGAAGTTGCGCCTAACGATGCCGTTTGGGAACGCATAAGCGAAAGTCTTCCTAAGAAAAAGAAAAAACGTAGAGTTATTGCCCTGTGGTGGCAAATTGGTGGTGTTGCAGCCATGGTTACCTTATTACTAACTGTTGGAGTTTCTGTATTTAATACTGATGATAATCAGAAATTTCCTATTGTTAATACAGAAAATAGCACCAATGACCTAAACAACAACAACAACAACAACAACAACACAAATACACCAACTAAAAAAAGTCCAAACGAGCTAAATACAGTTGAATCTAATAATAAAACCCAAATAGTTAATTCAAATATAGACTCTGAACAAGAATCAAATTTAAACGATTCCAAAGATGATACATCTCAAAAAACGTCTACTTCAAAACAATTAACAATCCCTAATAATTATAATCAAAAGTTAAATTCGGTTGCTAATAACTCTAAAGTTGTAAAACAACATAAATCGTCACAAAAGCAACATCGCTTATCATCAAATAAAGACAAAAGCACCAAGATTGCTAACCAAACTAAAACATCAAATTCTAATTTAAAGAAAAACGATAACACTCAATTAGCATCTAAAACAGAAATAAAATCTACTATTAAAGAGGCCTTAGAAAACAGTAACACAGGTATTGCTGCAAATAAATCATCTGAAAACACAAAATCAGAAACACCTCATAAAGATTTAAGCAAAACAAATAAGCCAGAAGCCGAGAATTCACTTATTGAAATTCCAGAAAAAGCGTCTATTGAAGATGCTATTGCAGAACAGAACACAACTATTGAAGAAGAAGAAAAAGAAGATGACCAAAACAGGTGGAGCATTACCCCAAATGTTGCGCCTGTTTATTTTAGCTCTTTAGGAGCTGGGTCTCCTTTAGATCAGCAATTTAATGAAAACTCCAAAAGTTCTGATATTACCATGAGCTATGGTATTGCTGGTAGCTATGCTATTTCTAAGAAATTAAAAATTAGAGCAGGTGTACATCGTGTAAACCTTAGTCAAACGACCTCAGATGTTTATGCTTATACAGGAGCTGAAACAGCTGCTAGAGGTGTAGATGCTGAGTTTAGTAATATTTCCTTTAAAGGAGGGGAGCAACACGTATCACTTATAAGCTCTACAATGATGAATAAAGCTTCTACTCCAGAACTATTCAACACTAAAATTGCAGGTAAAATTGATCAAAAATTTGGTTTTATTGAAGTGCCTTTAGAATTAGAGTATAACTTATTAGATAAAAAATTCGGAATTAATGTTATTGGTGGATTTAGCACGTTTATTTTAAATGAAAATGAAATCTACGCAGATATCAATGGAAGTTCAACCTTAATTGGAGAAGCCAACAATATTAATACTACCAGTTTTAGTGCCAATTTTGGTTTAGGAATGAATTACAATCTGTCTAAACAATGGCATATAAATCTTGAACCTACATTAAAGTATCAAATAAACACATTTAATAATACAACAGGAGATTTTAAACCGTTCTTTATCGGTGTATATACAGGATTAAGTTTTAAGTTTTAGATTAATTTAATTTAGGTTATTGCAGCAAGTAAGCTATGATAACAAAAGCTACTCTTGGTTAGAGTAGCTTTTTTTTGTTATTTGGTGACGACTTAATTCTTCCCAAATTAAAGTCCGTGTTTTTTCATTTAATGCTTTAGTATCTGTAGACTTTAAACCATTTGTTGGCAAAAAATGATGAATTTTGGCTCGCATTTTACCAGGACCTCCACTAAAAAAAGTATATGAAAATCGCTTTTTATTATCATAGAAAGTTATTGGTACTACAGGTATTTGATGATTAATTGCCAAGCGAAACGCTCCATCTTTAAATTCATCTAATAAAATATGCTCTTCTGGTACACCACCTTCAGGAAAAATACAAATACTTACTCCCTGTTTTAAGCGTCGTTGTGCTCTTAAAAAAACAGCTTGTCTGCTTTGAGCACTACTTCTATCTACTAAAATACAGGTACGTTTATAAAAGAATCCAAACAATGGAATTTTTGCGAGTTCTTGTTTTCCTACAAAGACAAAAGGATTCTTAACAGCCACCAGCATTAGCATAATATCTGCCATAGAAGTATGATTAGCTACAAACATGTAACTTTTATTAGGATCAGGCATTTCTTCTCTTATGATTTTATACCCAAAACCCATACCTATTAAAATAAACTTAGACCAAATGCGTGCTAGTTTAAAAAAATACCGATACCATTCCTCCCTAGAGATAGAGATAATTAATAAAGGGAACAATACAATAATTGGGATAGCTACCAAAATGTAGAACCAAATGCGATATAAAAGCCAAAATGGATATTTCAAAAATGCCATAGCATCAAAACTAATTAATTAAATTAAATGACTTCTTATAGTTCTACTAAAAAATTTACCTTTGTTTATTATTTAAGTTTAATTTAAAGAGATACCTGCTTTCGCAGGTAATGTTATGGCAAGAATACTAACAGGAGTACAAAGCACAGGCACACCGCATTTAGGAAATATATTAGGTGCTATTTTACCAGCAATAGAAATGGCTAATGATGCTAAAAACGATTCATTTTTATTTATCGCAAATTTGCATACGCTAACACAAATTAAAGATGCTGAAGAATTAAGAAATCACACTTATTCTGTTGCTGCAACTTGGCTAGCGTTTGGGTTAGATATTGAAAAAACCGTATTTTATAGACAAAGTGATATTCCGCAAGTAACGGAACTCTCTTGGTATTTAAGTTGTTTCTTTCCTTACCAACGTTTAACATTGGCGCATGGATTTAAAGATAAAGCCGATCGTTTAGAAGACGTTAACTCTGGCTTATTCACCTACCCAATGCTTATGGCTGCGGATATTTTGTTGTATGATGCAGAAATCATTCCGGTTGGAAAAGACCAATTACAACATATTGAAATGACACGTGACGTCGCCTCTCGTTTTCATGCTAAAATGGGAGAAGCTTTTGTTTTACCTGAAGGAAAAATACAAGAAAACGGCATGCTTATTCCTGGTACAGATGGCGAAAAAATGAGTAAAAGTCGCGGTAATTTTATTAATATCTTTTTACCTGAAAAACAATTACGTAAAAAAATAATGTCTATTGAAACCGATAGCACACCTCTTGAAGAACCAAAAGACTGGACAACATGTAACTGTTTTGCTATTTATAGTTTATTAGCTTCTGAAGCTCAAATTGCAAAAATGAAGGCTAATTACGAAGGAGGAGATTACGGTTATGGTCACGCTAAACAAGCCTTATACGAATTAATCTTAGAGCGTTTTTCTAAACAAAGAGAACGTTATAATCATTATATGAATAATCTTGATGAAGTTGATTCAGCATTAGCAAAAGGTGCCGCTAAAGCAAAATTGGTTGCAGATGACGTTTTGAAACGTGTTAGAGAGAAAGTAGGATATTAAAAAAAATGAATTTCAAAAAGCAAGCTCTTAGCCCAATCCTTACTATTTTCGCAATGTTACTGTTATTAATTTCACAATTAATAAGCGAAAAATCTATGGATTGGCTAGGTTATTTAGCTATTGCAGTAATTGTTGCTGCAATTGTAAGCCTTATTATGATGTATAGAGAATCTAAATAATTGAAATCAATATTATTCCAATTAATAAGATTTCTACCTGCGTAGGAATTTATTAAATAACCTCAAAAAGCTTACCTAGCAAAGGTCTAATAACTCCTTTCAATCTCATATTATAAAATAATCTAGTAACTATATTTGTTGGCAATATACAGTAACAAAACTTCGCACCTATTTTTTTATAATAGATACATTTTTAATATTTCCATATAAGTCCATCACTTTTAAAAAATATATACCTTCACTAATTCTAGAAAGGTCTAAATGATTGGCCTCAGATTTAGATAAAATTAACTGCCCTAAATTATTAAACAACTGTAGTGATTTTAAGGTTGTTTCAGACTTTACATGAATAATACCTGCTGTTGGGTTTGGATACACCTCTAAAGCTTTAATGTCCTTATCCTTAATCGATAAATTCTCTGAATTGAAAACGATTTCAAACCTATCTTTAAATTCTCCCATTTCTGAATAAAAACTGTAGTGTTCAGCATTTAAGTTATGGACAATATTTAATAATTTATCACGTAGATAAATGGTATTATTTGTTAAGAAATCTCCTTCTAATTGTGGAATAGAAATAGTGTAAACGGTAGTATCATCTACTCCCGAATAATACGCAAACGGTATAATTTCATTAAGATTTAAGTCATTTGGGTTTTTCCCTTGAATCGCAAATCTTCTGGTATCATTTTCAATTTCAGTAAATAAAATTGAGGTGTTTCCACCATGCAGACTTCGAGTGGCATCAAAAGAAAATCCATCAAACCCATCACTAGCACCATCAACATAAGCGATAAGTATTTGGTTAAAAATACCGCTTTCAGTAGTAAGGTTTAACCACAATCTATTAGTATTTGTTGTATTAGAATTTCTGAAAAACTGATTATTACTTATTAAATCCGCTTTTCGCATACTATTATTAAACGTTAATGTTCCGTTAGATAAGCCTTTTACAAAAAACCCTTGACCAGAAGGAATTGTGTTATCACTGTTAGGAATATTATTATCTGTTAAAGTACCATTACCAGCAATATTTCCACTGCCAACAGTAATAATAGCATAATCGTTAGCATTAAAATTTAAACCTTGATTACCATCATTATTACTGTCTGGAGGACTTGCGTGAGACCATAAATACGCAGCCCCACCAATAAGACCAGAGTTTAGTGCATATAGATCATCAAAATCTATAGCACTAGGATAAGGATTCCCTATGAAGTTCCAATCGTTATCTGTAGCTAAACTATTAACGTAAATAGGTGTTTCTATAATACCATTATTAAATACACCTTCAAAAGTGGCTAGATAAGCACCTGGAAAAACACCAATAGGAGAAACCGTTGCCGCATAACCTACACCTGGAGTCATAATCGATCCTGCTGTTGCGATTTGCCAGTCATTACCATCATCATCAATATCATCGCTACCAAGAATTGTGTTATTAGAACTATCTAAATATTGATCTAAATAATTTTGTGCATTGTACCAAAAACGTCTGTTTGCTGGAGCAATATCTAAAGCATCCTCGATAGTTTCATTCACAATTGGAGAACTCCAATAGGTATAATCATACCAATTATTAACAATAGTGGTGTGCTTATTTACAAGCGCATTACTTCCAGGATTAAGAATAAATGCATTTTCCAAATCTAAATTCTGGACAAATGCTCCATGAGTTTCTACCCAAAGATTACCATTTACAGTTGTATTACTTTCTACTTCTACGTATGTTGCATTTTGAATGAAAAGTGTTGCACTTGCATTTACAACTAATTCACAAGCACTAAAACTTCCGTTAAGTAGAGTATCATAATTGCCATTAATTATGGCTTCTGTATTAATATCTGGATTACCATTGTTCCATGTTGTGCCGTTCCAAGTGGTACTACTAGAACAACCACAAGCGAGTATAATATTTTCTTGATAAGATAAACTACCACACTCATTAGATACCATATGTGTTACGACATAAGTACCTGATCCAGAAAAGGTATAGCTTGGGTTGGTGTTTGCTAAATCAGTACCAGAACCTGAAACCTCAGGTACACCATCATTGTCAAAATCCCATTCATGGGTTTCATAGCTTTCGTTGGCTTGAAAAGTATATTCTAAACAGTCTGATAAAGAAGTCGTCGTAAATGTTGCATCTGTTGGCGCTTCATTTAAAACTGTAATATTTACTGTAACCGTATTATCAGGGTCATTTATATTATTTAGAGCTGTTGATGCAGGTGTTGTGGTAGTATTTACGAAGGTCACCGGAAATGTTCTGCGCAACTCTAATTCTATTGAATTTTCAAGGTTACTTAGTGTTATTATAGAACCATTACTATTTATAGAATTAATGGTATAATTTACGAATGCAGGAAGTGTATTTAATATCCCATCCGTGTAAGTACTTGTAGTATCATCTAAATCTGTTAATTGAACTCCGTTGGTAATATCCCACCATTCGTATTGCATATTAGAAACCGTACATAAATCTACACCAATACTCTGGGTGGCACCACAATCTACCGTATAGCTATCTGGTGTATCTTGTAAATGGTCTTCTATTAGTTCTACTCTGTCTATTGCCAAGAAATAATATTCTTCAACGGTAGCATAAGGTCGTCCAGAATTAATATAACTATTACCTATGGCATGATTAAAAACTAAAAAAGAGTTAGAACTATCTATTACACTTGGCGAATTAAATGTTGTTACTGTTTGTGACCAGTTAAAATCTACCGCATTATCATTAATAAGCAGCGTACTATTATTTAAGAAATCATTATCTTCTGGAAAAGGTGAGCTAACTAACTGTGTATCCCTATTATGAACATAATATAAATTAAAATTACTTGAAGCATTATCGCTTAAACTAACATCCAACCCAATATTGGGTTGAGCATTAGTAGAGGGTGTGTCTGTACCAACATAGGCTGGTTCTATACCATCACTTTTATGATAAGATAAAAGGTATTTTACGTTGGGCTGTAATGTAACGGCTGTCATTACACTTTCGGCTTGTATGAAAGAGTTAGGACCAGAATTATAAGGTTTCTGGCCTGCGAAAAAATTAAATCTACCGCTAGGAATCCCTGTATTAGGCAAAGAAACAGTATTTCTGCCTATCTCAAAAGGTGAAGTAACAGGATAACAGGTACTTCTGTCGTCTGACATCCAATCTACAGTGCCAAACTTAAATCTCCATCCTGGTATGGTATTGATATTGGTGCCACTCGAATGCCCATATAAAGTACAAAAGAAGTCATAAGGTCTAGCAGGAAAATCAATTTCTGGGTTACAAATTAAATTACAATCACTTGTGTTTACACATCCAAAGTTTGGACACATTGTCACTTTAATGTTTACAAAAGTGTTATTTCCTAAATTGCCATTAGTATCTTTTGCTTGGTAAACAAGCTGAAGATCACCAACGATATTAGGTGTTATTTCAAAAGTTCTATTTGGCGCAACGCCTGTAAAAGCTGTAATTAAATCACCGTTTAAACTTAAGTTAGAAACTTCTAAAGCTAAACCAAGACTAGATATATCATTACTCAATAAATCTTGTTCAAGGATATTTAATGTATTTCCCTGGCAATTTTCAATTGTTGGTTGTGCTATTGGATTTTCAAAATCATTGATTCCAAAAACTTGAGCCTCACAACCTGAATAAGCGATAACATTACTAGTGTTATTGGTTATAGCAGTAATAATAGCAGGATTAGCAAACTCAATGATATTATTATTTCCAAATTGAGTTGATAGATTGTAATTTAAACTACATAGAATATCAAACTCTTGAGAGAGCGGTCTTCTTGAAGTTTCAGGAGCAATGGCATATGCCATTATAAAATCATTAAGTGGATAGTTACAGTCATTATTTAAATCTACATGACTTAAACTTGATCCATTAGAAAAAACCTGTGGTGAATGCACTGGTAAATTATTATCTCCTAATCTAATTTCCGAAGTGCTTGGACAGCCATTCGTTATAGTATTAATAGATACTGTACTATTAAAATTCCAGTCTAGACCAAGAGGTACAATTAAATTATCATTTGTATCTGTATGCAGTAAATTATCATATTTTAAAAAAGCGCTTCCATTTTTTGGGTTTCCTAATTCGTCTATACCTGAAGCAAAACCTAAAGCGTGCATTATCTCATGCAATAACACAGCATACATATCAAATGCATTTGTTCCAGTAATTCCAGTAGGATTATTAAAGTCGCTGTACCAAGAATGAAAAAAGTTAACACGTATTAAACCATCCCAGTTATCTGGATCATTAAATCCCGAATTAATAGCTTTCCATACTTCACCTTCTACAATGGTACCTGCTGCAACACCTGAGTAATCATAATATGAAGATGCTGATGCCAATACACCACTGTTAACAGACATAGATTGCAGCTCTATTTTTACAGGCTCTGTAACACCTGTTGATGGATTTTCTATAATTAACTGCTCTAAATCCGCAAAAATCTGTGCAATAACATTTCTATAACCAGAATTACTATTAAAATCTTGGATGCTATTGTCGGGAATAAGGTCTGTTAAATAAATGGCAAACAAACCTTCTGGACTAATATAATCTGGTGCTAAGGGAAATGCTCTTTGTTGACCCACAATATTAGGACTAATGCTTTTTTGTTTTTCATTACCAAAACGATCTACAAAAATATTATCTGGATTCTCTGCTGTATAAAAAGAGCTTCTTGATTGAGCCGTCTGACTAGTATCCTCTAACTCACCACAAGTAAAAACTGATAATTCTTGATGTTGTGCAACTAAATTATACTGAAATAAGAAAAGACAGATAACATAAAAATACTTCATAAACCCAAACACTACTATAAGCCCACAAAAGTATAAAACGACATTCGCTTGTAAGCTTTTTCTGTATCAAAAGTGGTTTTTATCGTTGTATTGTTAAATAACCTCAAACAGTTTTCCTGGTAAAGGTCTTACAACACCCTTCAATTCCATGTTCAATAAAATACTTGCTATTTTATAGGTTGGCATTTCACATTTAATGGCAATGACATCCAACAACTCTTTGTTATTTTCTTTTAGAAAGTTGTAAATGATTTTTTCATCGGGTTCTAGTTCTACAAATAGTTGTTGCTGTACAGGTTGCTTCTTATTAGGTTCTAATTCCCAATTTAGCATATATGGTACATCTAAAGGATGAGATAACAAATGGGCTTTCTGAAATTTTATTAAGTTATTACAACCCACACTTTGACTATCTGTAGTTCTTCCTGGTACAGCAAAGACTTCTCTGTTATAAGAATTAGCAATATCTGCTGTGACTAAACTACCTCCTTTTTCGGCAGATTCTATAACTATTGTAGCTTCACTAAGTCCTGCTATAATTCGGTTTCGTTTTAAAAAGTTATTGCGATCAAAGACATCTGAACTCCAAAAATCGGTATAAAACCCTCCGTATTTTTCAACATCTGCCACGTACTTTTTATGTGCTTTTGGATAAATTTGATTGAGGCCATGTGCTAAACACCCTATGGTTTGTAAATTCTGTTTTACAGCTGCCTTATGAGCTGTAATGTCTGTACCATAAGCAAATCCTGAAACAATTATGGGGTTAAATGGAGATAACGCTTCTACTAATTTTTCACAGAAGGCGATACCGCTAGTGGTAATTTTTCGGGCACCAACAATACTAATAATACGTTGTTCTTTTAAATTAATATTACCTGATTGAAATAGTAAAATCGGACCATCGATACAATGCTTTAAACGTTCTGGATAAGTGTCCTGAGTAAAATAATGTACAATAATATTATTGTCTTTTATAAACTTTAATTCTTCCTCAGCTTCTTCCAAATGAATCTTATCAAAAAGGCCTTGAATAGTAATGCTACCAATACCATCAATCTTTAAAAGCTTTGTTTTCTTTTCTTTTAAAACCGCTTCAGCAGATCCGCAATGATTAATCAATTTCTTAGCCGTTGTAGCTCCAATTCTGGGTACATGCTGTAAAGCTAAAGCATAAATTAATTGTTGGTCTGTCATTGAAAACTAAATACTTAAGAAAATTAATCGTCTTTACACGAATATAATTATTTAATTCTGAATGGATTTGAAATCTTCCTAAACAGAAAGCATAATGAAAACCATTTGGATAATCCCAATCAAAAAAAAACAAAATTATTTCAAAAAAAAAGCCATTGTAAATTCCAAGAAAATCAATCACATAGGCAACTATTTATTTTGATGTTAATAACTATGCTGCACTTAATTTCATTCAGAAATAAAAATTTTTAACTTTGCGTCTATATGCAGTTAGAGACTTACATTAGCGACCTATTATACCGTTACGATTGTGTTACCATTCCTGAGTTTGGAGCATTCTTAACGCAACGTGTTTCGGCAAAAATTCACGAAACCACTCATACGTTTTATCCTCCAAAAAAAGCTTTGTCTTTTAATGAGCAGCTACAACAAAATGATGGTTTATTAGCAAACTATATTGCTGAGGTTGAAAAGATACCTTACACAACAGCTTTAAATAAAATTTCTAAGCATACAAAGTCTATTAAATCCTTTTTAAATGAAGGAGAAACGATTCAATTTAAAAATATTGGTGAGTTAAAGTTGAATGCTGATGGCAAAATTGAGTTTAATCCATCTGATCATATCAATTATCTTACAGATGCTTTTGGTTTATCTCACTTTACATCTACAGATGTAAATCGTGAAGTTTATAGAGAAACGGCAGAGGCTGTTGAAGAAACTGCACCTATTGCGTTAACTCCTGAAAAACGTTCTAATCGTAACTGGTTAAAATATGCTGCTGCAGCTGTCCTATTTTTAGGCTTAGGTGGCTTTGGTGCTGCAACTTACTACAATAGTACAATTGAAGATCACAACCAATTAGCACAAGAACAAGCCAACGAACAACTCGATGCGAAAGTGCAAGAAGCTACTTTTGTTATCAGCAACCCATTACCTGCCGCAACATTATCTGTAGAAAAGCAGAGTGGTAATTACCATATTGTTGCTGGCGCTTTTAGAGTAGAGGCTAATTCAGAAAAGAAAGTTAAGCAACTAAGAGACAATGGCTTTAAAGCTCGCAAAATTGGCACAAACCGCTATGGTTTACACGAAGTAGTTTATGCTAGTTTTGAAACTAGAGAGGAAGCACAACGCGAACTATATAAGATTCGTCGTGAACATAACCGAGATGCTTGGTTATTGATAAAGAAGCTTAAATAGATTTTTAAGGCCCATTTTACTACTCTACTTTTTAACTTTAGGTAAACATATTTACACGGAGATTATCTATTAGTCTTCAGTAATATTACTTTTTAGTTATAATAATGCCACCTTCATCCTAAATTCGTTCTATCTTTGCACAAATTTTAAAAATCTATGCCATCTAGAACCGCATTTCAGTCCAAAACCATTGTTACCGATTTGGTATTACCAAGCGAAACTAACCCTATCAATAATCTTTTTGGTGGCGAATTGTTGGCTCGTATGGATAGAGCAGCTAGTATTGCTGCTAGACGACACTCTAGGCGTATTGTCGTGACAGCTTCGGTTAATCATGTTGCCTTTAACAGATCTATACCTTTAGGTAGCGTTGTGATGATAGAAGCTAAAGTGTCACGAGCGTTCACCTCTTCTATGGAAGTGTATATGGACGTTTGGATTGAAGACAGAGAGTCTGGCGAATGTGTAAAGGCTAATGAAGCTATTTATACTTTTGTTGCTGTAGACGAAACAGGACGACCTGTAAAAGTGCCTGAGCTGGTCCCAGAAACCAAATTAGAAAAACAGCGTTTTGATGCTGCGTTACGTCGTAAACAATTGAGTTTAGTTTTGGCTGGCAAAATGAAACCTTCTGAAGCGACTGAGTTAAAGGCGCTTTTTGAGTAATAAAAATAACCTCTTTTATTTATTGTCTAGCTAACCAAGATTCTGGATTCAGCTTTAGATTGTTTTTGTAAATTCTAAAATCAAGAAGCGTTTCTCCTGTAATCTTATTGCTAAAAACCTTACCTATAACTTGTCCTGTTGTAATCTGATCCCCCTTTTTTACATAGAGTTTAGAAAGGTTATGGTAGATTGTTAAATAATCACCATGTCTAATTAAAATGGTTGGGTTTCCTCTTTTCATAACATGAATAGAAGATACTACACCATTAAAAATTGCTTTAACATCGGCATTTACCTCCGTGGCAATCTTAATTCCCGAATGGTTTACCTCGACTGAACTGTCTGTTAATGATCGTCCTTTTCCAAACTTAGCTTTAACAACACCTCTAGCTACTGGCCATCCTAATTTACCTTTATTAGAAGCAAAATTTGCTGCTAATTTTTTAGCTTCAGGTGTTAAAATAAACTTTCCGGTAGATGATTTTTTACCCGTTTTTTTATTGGCTGCAGCAATAGCTTCAGCAATTAAACGATCTATTTCTTTATCTAAACGGTCTGCTTCTTGTTTTTTAGCTTTTATCTGAGCAGCAAATTTGCTCATGTCAGATTTAATAGAAGCCATCAAGGTTTCACGTTGTTTTAGTTCGCTTTCTAATTCGCGTTTAGCAATTCGGTTTTCTTCAATAAGTTTTTTCTTATCTTCTTTTTGTTTAGATAATTGAATATTTAACTCTTGAAGTTCCTTTGTTTTTATTTTTATAGCTTCTCCTTGCTCTTTCTGATAATCTCTATACTGTCTTATATATTGAAGGCGCTTATAAGCTTGTTGAAAATTGCTTGACGACAATAAAAACATCACTTTACTTTGCTCTGATTTGCTTTTATATGATTTTACAACCATAGCAGCATAATCGTCTTTTAATTCTTGCAACTGCGTTCTAAGGCTTGTAATTTCTTTTTGATTCGTATTAATTTCTCTAGTAAGTAGATTGGCTTGCTCGTTAGTAATTCTAATTAAATTTTTTCTAACGTTTACTTTGTAATTAATATCCTCAATGAGCGTAATTGCTGATTTCTCTTCTTTCTTTTTAGTAAATAACAAAGCATTTATTTGCTTCATTTCTCTTAAAACTTGTTGACGTTGAAGCTCTAATTTTTTTTGCTTATCGCTTTGTGCGAATAACGACGAACAGGACAGTAAAAGCCCTATTATTAGTGTAGTGTAGAAACGATATTTAGTCATTATTTGATTTCAATTTCTTTATAACCTGAAGGAATATTAAACGGAAAACGAACCTCTTCATTCAAAGATACCGATTTAAATTCCATGGTAATAGTAACTTGGTCAGAATCGTCAACTGCTACTATTCTTATATGCTGTGGTAGTATTTGTTTTTTCACTTCTTGATAAGACGAATAATCTACCTGAAGCATTCTTTTTTCAAACTGTTGCTGTAATTGCAAGCTATCCATTTTAAAATGTGATGGATTTATAAGGTAGAATAACTCTATCAATGCATGCTGGTCTTTTGGACTTAAAGCATAAGAATTATTATTAACAAAAACTTGGTGAGGCTCGTCATTAAGGTCATAGATCGTCTGACCTAAAAGGATGTTTTGTACTTTCATAAAATCGAGATCTATACCTACAACATCACTTAATAGTTTATAATCACCATCAAAATATTCGTTATCTAACTTGTTATAAAACTTTACTTTATCTGGAGTAATCATCATACGCGCCATACCAATTGGCGCACTTAACCAAATCACTTTATCCTTTTCCATTCTAAAGCTAAAAGTAAACCCTTGTTCGCTATCTCCTTGGATTAATTCAATCTTAACTCTAGCATTCATTGTTTTAAAATCAGCATCGTTCTTTTTGTGCTGTTTTATCACTTGCTTAGCCGAGAGTTTATCACTAGCTACTCCAGAAGCTATAACGCTTTTGGTGGAACCACAGCTGAATGCAAATGCTATTAAAATGACACTTAGTATAAGTTTCAAATTATTATATACTTGAGGTAACTTCATTAATTATTGGGCTTTTAAGGCTTTTGCCTTCTTAGCAAACGTTTCAGATTTACTAATATTATTTAAGGCTTTGTAGGCTAAACTTAATTCCGAATAAAAATCGGCTTCCATACTTGGATTATCGATTAAGAAGTCTAGTCCCATTTCTAAATTATCGATAGCTTTTTTATATGCTCCCAAATTATTATTTGCGACACCGTTTACCAAATATAAAATTGGTTGTGCAGGATATAATTCTAGAGCACGCTCACTATCTATTTTAACCGCATTATAGTCCTTAATATCTAATTGAAGTAGTAATACGTCTTTTATTAATTTAAAGTCGTTAGGGCTCTGTTTTAAAGCTTCTTTAAAATTTGTAAGTGCTTTAACCTTATCGCCTGCTTTTAAGTAATAATGTCCTAAATCGCTATGGGTTTGTGCGTCTTTGTTATCGTCTATAAGTGCTGTTATATCTATTAAATCTGATTCGTAGTCGGGATTTCTAGCCACAAAAGCCACAAAATCTTTAAGCACTTTAGCTTTGGCATCTGCATTTATCTCTGGACTTGTTAAAACAGTTCTTACAGAGTTGATGGCTTCATCTATCTTATTATCTTGAAGATAAAACTTATACAATGCCAAATGCGCAAATTTTGAATCTGGCTTTACTTCTAGTAAATTTTTGGCAGCTTTGTAAGCGTTTTTCTGATCGCCTGTTTGACTATACCTGTAGATGAGTTTTAAGTGGTTATCTTCGTTATTAGGATTGTTTGCAATACGTTGTTCTAAATTTTCAATACGATCGTCTGCATTGCCTGTAATGCTATAAATATCGTTACGCATGGCATCTCTAGAGTCGCTTAAACCATATTCGGCATCTAATTCATCTAATAAATCTAATGCTTGTTTATACTTTTCTTCTCTAACGTAAAGTGCCGCCAAATCCTCTTTATAATCTGGATGATATTTTACCAATTGCCTAATGGTTTTTAAAGCATTTTTAATATCATCTTGCTGAAAATACACATCGTAAAGCTCATCTAAAAACCAAACATTGTCTGGCTGCATACTAATGGCTTTCTTTAGATTCTCTTCTGCAGCTCCAAAGTTTTTTAGCTTATTGTAGTTTTTACCTAGCTCAAAATAGATTACAGGAAGTTTACTATTAAGATTTAAGCATTTATGAAGAGCCTCTACGGCTCTATCATAATTCTCAATACCTTTTTGCTTTAAAGCTTCAAAAAAGTGTTCTTGAAATTCGTCTTCAACATTTCCTAAATCGTCATCTGGACGCTTGTTAAAATCAACTTGAGCATAAGTCGTCTGCGGAACGATTACCATTCCAAAAAGAAAAACGAATATTAAGATAAATGTCTTATTCACTTTGTTGTTGCTTTAGCAAGTCTTCAATCATTTCAAATTTTTCTAACACTTCAAATTTTTCACAAGATGCCTTCATTGTATTTCTAAAATAATTGGCTTCTTCTGGTAAGTTTCCTCCAGCGTTATCAAATGTATTTTTATCTGGCCACTGTGCATATGCAAAAAAGTTTAGTGCATCTTTTTTATGTAATCGAGAGCCCAAACTTCCTTCGTATTTGTAAATCAACGTTGTTAATCCTTTCCAAGATTCAATGAATTTATCTTCTTGATTAGGTTTTATTTTAATTGTGTACAATACGATATACATAGTTGCTAAATTTAAATAACACGATTATTTTATTTCAATAATTATTCCATAATGGTATAATCACCAATACTAACCTTTGTAAACTCGCCGTTATATTTAACGTGGTTACCAATCATTGCTTCGTCTAAATTAGCGTTTTTAATAGTAGTTTGGTTTTGTATTAAGCTATTTTTAACGGTTGAATTTTCTATGACACAATCTTTACCAATAGAAACATAAGGTCCTACAGTTGTATTTTTTAAAACCGTTCCTTTTCCAATGTAACAAGGCTCTATCACTTTTGAATTTTCTAAAACAACAGAATCATCAATTAATTGCTCTTCATTGTCAGACGTTAAGAAGCCTAACATTTTAGCGTTGGTCTCTAAAGTAACAGCTTTGTTTCCACAATCCATCCACTCATCAACAGTTCCTGTTTTGAAGATTCTTCCATCTGCCATCATGCGTTTAATACCATCATTAATTTGGTATTCGCCTCCATTCATTATGTTTTCATCTAAAATTTCTTGTAACTTCTCCTTTAAAACAGCCACATCTTTAAAGTAATAGATACCTATAACGGCTTGGTCACTTACAAAAGTTTCTGGCTTTTCAACTAATTCAACGATATTTTTATCATCATTAAGTTTTACAACACCATAAGCTTCAGGATTTGCAACGCATTTTGTCCAGATAACACTATCTGCTGTAGGATCTAAATCAAATTCTGCTCTAATTAATGTATCTGCATAAGCTATTACAGCAGGTCCAGAAAGTGATGGTTTTGCACTCATAATAGCATGACCTGTTCCTAAAGGCTGATCTTGTCTGTAAATAGATACTTTTGCTCCCAAACCTTCTGCCAATTCTTTTAAACTTTCTACGACCTCTTCACCAAAAAATGCTGGGTCACCAAGAACAAAAGCTATTTCTTCAATAGGTTGCTTTAAAACTTTAGCAATATCTTTAACCAAGCGATGTACTATCGGCTGACCTGCAACAGGTATTAATGGTTTTGGTACGGTTAAACTATGTGGTCTTAGGCGAGATCCTCGGCCTGCCATTGGTACTATTATTTTCATCGGAAAATTTATTTTTCGTTTCCACAATAGTGGAAATCTTTTACTGTTAAACTTTATTTACGTTTTTTGGTTACGATTAAATAACCTCATCTAAAATCGAATAATACCTACAAGGTTTTTGAAACCTTGCAGGATATGCTTTATCTATTTTGTTCCAGTACTCCCAAAACCACCTTCACCTCTATCAGTTTCAGACAATTCTATGGAGTCTACCCATTCGGCACGTTCGTGTTTTGCGATGACTAGTTGTGCGATACGTTCGCCATTCTGAATTTCAAAATCCTCATTAGAAAGATTTACTAAAATGACACCTATTTCTCCTCTATAATCTGCATCTATAGTTCCAGGTGCATTTAATACTGTAATCCCTTTTTTTGCAGCCAATCCGCTTCTTGGTCTTACTTGTGCTTCAATACCAACAGGCAATTCTATATATAAACCTGTACCAACAATACTGCGCTCTAAAGGCTTTAAAATTCTAGACTCCGATAAGTTAGCACGCAAATCCATACCTGCAGAAGCAATAGTTTCGTAATGTGGTAATTGATGATTTGATTTATTTATTATTTTAATTTTCATGTTAAATTTTATCTAATGAGATGCTTTGCTACGGCTCTGAATGACACATTAATTTTGTTTTAAAAGTTGTTTTAATTCCTTCTTTTCAAGTAGAATAACCAGTCCCAAAAATACAATTAACATTGCAATTCCAATAATATAATTCTCGCGATAGTTATAGAAAAACACAAATGAAAACAAGATTGATACCACAAGATATAAACTTATTTTCTTCAAATTATAAGGAATTGGGTAGTATTTTTTTCCGAAATAAAACGACAATAGCATCATAAGAGTATATGCTGAAAGAGTTGCTATTGCTGAGCCTTTAAAACCTATAACAGGAATTAAAACATAATTTAAGACCAAAGTAACCACAGCTCCAAATATTGAAATATAGGCTCCAAACTTAGTGCGATCTGTTATTTTATACCAAACAGAAAGGTTGTGATAAATACCTAAACAAAAATTAGCTAACAGAATAAATGGCACAATCCACATGGCTTCATAATAGGCTTCACTTCGTATAATAAAAGGCTTTAAAACATCTGCAAAAACCACAACACTTAATAAAATCACAGATCCAAAAGCCACAAAATATTCTAAAATTTTAGCATAATTTTTTTGCGGATTATCTGCTTTAGAATGGCTAAAAAAGTAAGGTTCTATACCTAAACGAAAGGCTGTTGCAAATAAAGTCATAAATAAAGCGAGTTTGTAGCAGGCTGAATACATCCCTATTTTTTCGTCTGCAACATCTGGTGGCAACAAATATTCTAATAAAATACGGTCAAAAGTTTCATTAACGGAATACGCAATTCCTGCAACAAGAACTGGCATAGCATAACGCATCATTTTTTTCCATAAAACGGTATCGAATGTAAACCTGATTTTAGTGTAAAAAGGAATTAACAGCAGTAATGTTAGTCCGCTTGCTATTACGTTAGAAATAAAAATATAACTGATTTCAAAATCGGGTTTATAAATGCTCTCAAAAAGCGAATTCCCTTGAGCCAAATCTTTTAAATACAGTAATAAGAAAACATTGAGTCCTAAGTTAATGGCTACATTAAATATTTTAATAACCGCGTAGCGCATAGGCTTTGCCGTGGCTCTTAACCAAGCAAATGGTATAATGACCAAAGCATCTAATAACAAAATGACAAAGACTAAATTGAGATACTTAAGCTCTATATTTATAAGATTTGAAATCTGATGTCTAAAGAGAAAAGCAATGCCCAATAATGCAAAAGAACTTATGATTAATGAGATTGCAGATGTACTTGTTACTTTTTCTTGATTTTCTTCTTTGTTGAAAAACCTAAAAAATGCGGTTTCCATTCCGTAAGCCAAAACAACATTAAAAAGCACAAAGTAAGCAAATATAAAGGATACACGACCATATTCTTCAATAGAGAGTACTGATGGGTCTGTGTAAAGTGGTACCAAAATAAAACTCAACATTCTTGGTAATACAGTCGCTAAACCATAAATGAATGTTTGTTTAAAAAGTGATTTAAATCCGCTCAAAAGTATTGTTTACAGTAAACTTCAAAAGTATTAAATTAATACTTGCCATACTTAACTAGTTAAAACAATTAATTATAAAGAACTCTTCTTAACTTTTTCTATTTCCTTAGAAACGGCTACCATTTACTCATATTTCACAAAACAGTACAAGTCAAAATAAATTCAAAGCAAAAAACCCTGTTAATAAACAAGGTTCTTCTAAATTTTTCAATTAAAAATTTTACTCATCATCGTCATCTACTGTAGCAATAGCAGTAGCCGACTCATTTGTGTAAATTGAAGGATGTCCGTTTTCATAATAAACGCCAGCGAATTCATTCACCGTTCCTATTTTTAAATACTTAGTTGTATCATTTTCAATATAACTAACAACACATTCATTATCCTTTAGTTTAAATGGGTAATCCTTATCTGCTTCAGGCTTCTTAAATGTGTAATTACGAGATTTGTTCTCAAGTACGGCAAAGTACTTATCATCTTTCTTTCTTAATTCTGATGTGAGATTTCTGAAATAAACACGATCTATTTCAATGTTTTCATCCAAGTCGGTAATAGGAATGAATATATTTATTCCTGTTCCTCCAACTTTAATTCCCGCATACCATTCTTGGAAAGCAGCTGGTTTGACTTTAAATGGTAATTGCTCTTCGAAAACGGGTCTAAATTTGCCTTCTTGGGCTACGCACTGAAAAGAAAAGGCGTAAATGAAAGCAAAAACTATGGCTAAAGTTGCCTTTTTTAGTAGTTTCATTGTAGTGTAGGTTAAGATTTGGAAATGCCAATATAAATAAAAAATTCAATTACCTCCATAAAAAACCTATTTTATCGACGAACTACACACTACGCCAAAATTGAAACAAAGTTCTATTCTGTTTCTTCATCATTAGATGCGACTAAAGTTGTTGAGCTATTTTCATAAATTGAAGGTGGTCCATTTTCGTAATATACACCTGCTTTTTCACTAATGTCCGTTACTTTTAGATATTTAATTTCATCATTTTCAACATAACTAATAGCACATTCATTATCCGCTAATGTAAATGGAAAATCATCATCTTTTTCAGCCTTTTTAAAAGTGTAATAAGGCGATTTGTTTTTTAAAACTGCTTCATATCGGCCATAATTCTCTACCAATTTAGCTTTAAGGTTTCTAAAATAAACACTATCTATTTTGATATGATCTTCTTTGTTTACGATTGGTACAAAAACATTCATACCAGTACCTCCTACTTTTATACCTGCATACCATTCTTGAAAAGCTATTGTTTTAACTTTAAACGTAGAAGGTATTTGAAATGTTGGTATAGGTTTTATACTTGGACTTTCTTCAGATATGATCATTGCTTCTCGTCTCCTTTGATAAGTTAAAGGAGGACCTTCTTCATAATAAATTTTTTCTCTTTTAACAATATCAGTTACTTTTAGGTATTTCACTTCACCTTTTTCTACATATCTAATAGCACATTCATTGTTAGCTAAAGAAAATGGATAGTCATTAGATTTATCTGAATTTTCAAGAGTGTATTCTGATGAATTATTTTTTATAACTGAAGTATATCTACTATAGTTTCTAACCAGCTGGCCCTTAAAACTTCTAAAATAAATGCTATCTATTAATATGTTATCATCTTTATTCACGATTGGTACATAAAGATTAATTCCTGTACCTCCTTCATCACCACCAGCATGCCACTCTTGATAAGATATTGTTTTAACTTCAAAAGATGTAGTGGCCTCTAATACAGTATTTACTTTTGATCCTGCACATTGAAAAGTCAAAGAAAAAAGAACAGCTAAAACAATGGTATAAGTTACCTTCTTTAATAGTTTCATTTTTATTGTAGGTTAAGATTTGGAATCGCAATATACGATAAAAAACCAATTTCACCTATAAAGTGTACTATTTATTCGATAAACGGTAATTTTTAGTCGGAAACAAAAGATAATTTTAATACTATAGACTCTTAAGGGAAAGGCTTTGGAGATGCACTAGGATAATTTAAGGACTTACGCTCATTTAGATTTGAAATTTTAAAATAACGTACTTTATTAGCTTTTACATAACTAACAACACACTGGTCGTCATCTAATTTAAATGGCAAATTAGATGTGTTATCATTAGATTTGAATCGTCCAACATATAACAAACTGTTATTCGCATCGGGCTGTAATTTAGCTTTATGACCACGAAAATAAAGGCTATCTAACTGTACGGATGATTTTTTTGACTGTAAATAAACGTTAATTCCAGAGCCACCTTCTTGTGTTCCAGCATTCCATTTTTGATAATAAACTGTTTCAAAAGTTAAGGGCATGTTTTTTTCGAGTTTTGGTATACTTGAACATTGAACTAAAGTAACAACGCAAGCAAGTAATAAACTAAAAACCAATATGTTTCTAAATATTTTCATATTATAAATATAAGATTTTGGAAATGTATTTCCATAAAAAAACCTAACTCGTTAAAGTTAGGTTTATATAATTTATAGCTACTAATTACTATTTAATAACACATGTATTAATTATTCAAAGCTTCTGCTCCACCAACAATCTCTAAGATTTCGTTAGTAATTGCTGCCTGACGTGCTTTGTTATATGTTAATTTAAGCTGATCTCTTAATTCTGTAGCATTATCTGTTGCCTTATGCATTGCTGTCATACGTGCACCATGTTCTGAGGCAAAAGAATCTCTAATACCTTTGTATAATTGCGTTTTTAAAGACTTAGGAATTAACTCTTCAACAATTTCTAATTTAGATGGTTCAAATACGTAGTCTAAATTAATGTTATCGTCACTTTCTACAGGCACTATAGGTAAGAACTGCTCTGTCATTATAATTTGTGTTGCAGCGTTCTTAAAGTGGTTGTAAACAACTTCAATTTTATCAAACTCACCTGATACAAATTTATCCATCAGCATTTCTGCTATAACAGAAACATTATCAAAGGTTAAATTGTCAAAAATTTCACTTTTATTTCCAATAACTCTATTTTGTTTTGCAAATGCATCATTAGCTTTTTTACCAATAGCTAATACTGAAACATTTTTAGTTGCATAAACATCATTAATCAAAATATTAGTTTGCTTAATAATATTAGAATTAAAAGCACCACATAGCCCTCTGTTAGATGTAACAGCTACAATAAGTACGTTTTTTATCTCACGTTGTTCTGCATACTTACTTCCAGAATCTGCATCTAAAGTTGCACTTAAACTCTGAAGCAATTCCGTTAACTTATTAGAATAAGGACGCATCGCTGTAATAGCATCTTGGGCTTTCTTTAACTTAGCAGCAGATACCATTTTCATGGCACTGGTAATCTGCATCGTTGATGACACCGATGATATTCTGTTTCTAATTTCCTTTAAATTCGCCATTCTTTATATGATAAAGACTCTTTGCTTAAGCTCAGAGTGACATTAGTTTAATACTTAAAATTTAGAGTTATGAGTGGGTTGACTCATAACTCTAAACTTATAACTTTATGATCTGTACTTTCCTGAAAGGTCTTTTGCTACACTTGTTAGCGTATCAATAACCTCATCAGTTAATTTACCTGCTTTTAGTAAATCTAAAGTATCTCTATGCTTTGCATTTAAGAATTCGATATAATCTCTTTCAAACTCTTTTACTTTCTCTACAGGAACATCTTTTAATAAGTTCTTAGAACCTGCATAAATAATTGCTACCTGATCTTCTACTTTAAAAGGATCATTTTGCGCTTGTTTTAAAATCTCAACGTTACGCTTTCCTTTATTAATTACATTTAAAGTCACAGCATCTAAATCTGAACCAAACTTAGCAAACGCTTCTAATTCACGGTACTGAGCTTGATCTAATTTTAATGTACCAGATACTTTTTTCATAGACTTAATCTGTGCATTACCACCCACACGAGATACAGAAATACCTACGTTAATTGCTGGACGAACACCAGAGTTAAATAAATCACCATCTAAGAAAATCTGACCATCTGTAATAGAAATTACGTTGGTTGGGATATAAGCAGAAACGTCACCTGCTTGCGTTTCAATAATTGGTAATGCTGTTAATGAACCACCACCTTTTACCATTGGTTTTAAAACATCTGGAAGGTCATTCATTTCTTTAGCAATCTCATCGTTATTGATAATCTTAGCAGAACGCTCTAATAATCTTGAGTGTAAATAAAATACATCACCAGGATATGCCTCACGTCCTGGAGGACGTCTTAATAATAAAGATACTTCACGGTAAGCAACAGCTTGTTTTGATAAATCATCAAATACAATTAAAGCTGGACGACCAGTATCTCTAAAATATTCACCAATAGATGCTCCTGTCATAGGTGCCCAAACTTGCATTGCAGCAGGATCTGATGCATTTGCAGCTACTATAGTGGTGTATGCTAAAGCTCCTTTTTCTTCTAAAGTTTTAGCAATTAAAGCTACTGTTGAAGCCTTTTGACCTACAGCAACATATATACAATATACAGGCTCACCTGCATCGTAAAATTCTTTTTGATTTAAGATAGCATCAATACAAACGGCAGTTTTACCAGTTTGACGGTCACCAATAACCAACTCACGTTGACCTCTACCTACAGGGATCATAGCATCAATAGCCTTAATACCTGTTTGTAATGGCTCAGTTACTGGCTCTCTGTAAATAACACCTGGTGCTTTACGCTCTAAAGGCATTTCATAAGTATCACCAACAATTGGTCCTTTACCATCAATTGGGTTACCTAAAGTATCTACAACACGTCCAACAATACCTTCACCTACTTTTACAGATGCGATACGTCCTGTACGTTTTACTGTAGAACCTTCTTTAATTCCTATTGAAGTTCCTAAAAGTACTATACCTACATTATCTTCTTCAAGGTTAAGTACGATACCTTCTGCACCACCTTCAAATTCAACTAATTCACCATATTGTGTATTAGCTAATCCGTAAGCACGTACAATACCATCACCTACAGTTAATACCGTTCCTACTTCGTCTAATGAAGCACCTGCTTCAAAACCTGAAAGTTGTTGTTTTAAGATTGCTGATATTTCAGCTGGTTTTACTTCTGCCATCTCTTTTAGTCTTTAGCTTTTAGCTTTTAGTTTTTTTAGAACTAACCTAAAACTATATTAATTTAATGTAAATTCTCTTTTTAATTTATCGAGCTTATTAGCAATACTAGCATTGTACTGAATATCACCTACTCGTAATATGAAACCACCTATGATGCTTTCATCTATAATACTTTTTACTTCTGCGTCTTTTCCTGTAAGTTCCTTAACCTTAGTTAATACTTTCGTTTTTAACTCTTCTGTTAAAGGAATTGCTGTTGTAACAGATGCTATTTGGCGACCTTTTAATTGATCATATAAATGAATATAACTTGAAGCTACATCATTTAATAAAGGTAATCTCTTATTAGCAATTAAGATATCAATTAAATTAGTGGTTGCTACATTAGCATCTTTAAAGATAGCTAATAAAACCGCTTTTTTATCTGAAGACCTTACAACAGGACTTTGAAGCATCTGATTTAAATCTTCATTCCCAGCGATAGCATTAGTAATTGATTTCATATCACTATTTACTACCTCAGTAGATTTTTGATCTGTAGCTAAGCTTAAAACCGCTTTAGCATATCGTATTGCCGCTCTTGATCCTGACATCTCTTACTAGTTTAAAGTTGCTTCACCTAACATAGACTCTACTAATTCTAGTTGTTTGTCTTTGTTAGATAATTCATTACGCACTACTTTTTCTGCGATATCTAATGATAATCCAGCAACATGACTTTTTAATTCTGCCATAGCTGCTTTCTTTTCACTTACAATTGCTTCTTGCGCTTGTGTTATCATTTTATTGGCTTGCGTTTTCGCCTCTTCTTCTGCGTCAGCAATCATTTTAGTTTTAAGCTCACGTGCTTCTTTAAGCATCGTTTCTCTTTCTAAACGTGCTTCTTGCAATAACCTTTCGTTATCTGCCTGAAGGTTTGCCATCTCACGCTTTGCCTTTTCAGCAGCATCTAAAGCGCTTTGAATTCCTTCTTCTCTCTCGTTTAAAGAGTTAAGAATTGGTTTCCACGCAAACTTCACCATAAGGGCTATTAATGCCAACATTAATATTGTTGATACTACAAATAATCCTGGTGAAAAATCGTTTAATAATGTTTCCATACTATTAAATAATTAAATGTTTTGTCTTTTTTTAATTTAAAAACACATCCTGCAACCAACCGTTGCAGGCTTTGTGTTCTTGTACATTTGATTTGGTTCTTATTTTCCTAAGAATAAAGCACCAAATGCTAAACCTTCTAAAAGTGCGGCAACAATAATCATTGCTGTTTGGATCTTACCTGCTGCTTCTGGTTGACGAGCAATACCTTCCATTGCTTTTCCACCGATTTGACCAAGTCCAATACCTGCTCCGATTACGATTAATCCTGCTCCAATTAAATTGTAAGTTACTGGTTCCATAAAAATTGATATATAAAATTAAATTAAAAAAATTCTTCTTAAATGAAATCTCCTCTCACGTCCTCTACGTCAGAAGAAACTTCGTGATCATGTTCATGATCGTGTTCTGCTACAGCCATACCAATAAATAAAGCTGAAAGCATTGTAAAAATATACGCTTGTAAAAACGCTACTAGCAATTCGATTAATAAAAGGAAAAATGACAATACAAACGATAAGCTTGTTGCACCAACTACACCTAAAGACTCTTTAAGTGTAAACATAATTGCAATTAAACTCATTAATACAATATGTCCTGCAGAAATGTTTGCGAACAAACGTACTAGTAATGAGAAAGGCTTAATAATAAATGCACCTACCAATTCAATTACAGCTAATATTGGCTTTACAAAGATTGGTACACCTGGCATCCATAATATGTGCATCCAGTAATCTTTATTACCACTTATAGTATAAATAATTAAAGTAAATATTGCTAAACATGCTGTAACAGCTAACTGACCTGTAACGTTAAAACCTAATGGAGTTAAACCTGCTAAGTTTAAAATCCATATAAAGAAGAATACCGTTAAAAGGTACCCTGTAAATTTACGGTAGTGCTTTTCTCCAATATTTGGTCTTGCAATTTCGTCTCTTACGTAAAGCACTAACGGCTCTAAAATTCGACCGAAACCTGTAGGAATTTGTTTTTTCTTGTATTGTTTTGCTAATCTAGAGAACCAGAACAACATTAAAAGTCCTATTAATAAGATTCCAACTACACTTTTAGTAATTGAAAAATCTAAAACCTTTGAAGCATTAGTCGCATGATGATCTGCATCAAACTCAACAGCAGTAGCTCCTTTTTCTAATTCGTAAATTTTAGAGTGAATCTTTGTAAACTTAAGACCATCTTTTTCTACAATAACTTGTCCGTTATCATCATGGTGAAATTCTGAAGACATAAAAGTTACCAATCCTTCAGAAGACCAAAGTATTACAGGTAACGCTACACCAAAATGCTGACGTTCTCCTGCATCATCGGTATACGAAAACAGATTAAAATCGTGAGAGTCTTTAAGGTGGTGAACTATATACTCTTCTACCTCTTGTTTACCAGAAATTTGACCACCATCTCCTCCAGCATTAATCGCTAAAATAGATGTTGGTAAAAACATCAAAACTGCTAATACTAAAAACTTAAAACTTTGTTTAACTATCTTCATTCTAATAAAATAAAAAAAACCTCTTCTCAAATTCCGTGCAAAAGTACGCAATTTATTAAAATAACAATGTCTTTTTTGTATCTAATATTTAAACCCCATTTTTGATATTATTTTAACGATAAAAAACACCTCCAATCCTAGAAATAAGAGTATTGGAATTAGAATGTTTAATTGTTCGCTTGTATTTAAAATTTCAATATTGAAAATGGTATCCTTAAACGCGACATAAAACAGTATGCCTTTTATAAAAAGCGTAGGCAAATAGATAAATCCTAGTTGAGTCTCTAGGCCTTTAATAAGAGAGAAAAATTGAAAATGAACACAGATTAGCAAAGAAGCTACCGCAAAAAACAAGTTAGTATCCCAAAGACTAAATCTAACAGTACTATGTAATTGGTTAAGAATAAATTCTTGCGAAAAATGAACCATTAGAAATAATACCGCAAAGGATATTACATATATTATAAGTGATTTAATCATCTTCTTTAGACACTTTTATAACTTGAGAAATCACCAAATACATTGAAATAAAGATAGAGATAAGTGTTATTGTAGTCTCTAAATAATCTTTATCGTATGTTACATCTAACCATTGTCCTAAATAATTTCCAAGAAAAATAGTGCCTCCCATTTGAAATGCGACAGATGTAAACCGTATAAATTTATTGGGTCCTTTTTTATTTGCTTTGGGCTGCTGCGGCTTGCTGCGGTCGGCTTGGCTCATTAGAAATTGATTTAACAGTACCTTTCATACTACATGTAGCATTAAATGTTGCTCCTGGCTCAACTGCTAATTTGGTAATATGAACTTCGCCTTCTATATGTGCCGTAGATTTTAATGACAACGTACCAGACAAAATAAGTTTTCCTGAAAATTTACCTTCAAAATCGGCATTTTCACCTTGTAAGGTGCCTTTAATAAAGCCTGATTTACCAACAACGACTTTTCCCGATGTTTTTACATTACCCTCAACGGTTCCGTCAATCCTAAATGGTCCTTGACTTGCAATGTCACCTACAATTTTAGTGCCTTGCGCTATTATGTTTTGCTGAGTACTTGTTTCCATGATTGATTTGTGTTTTGGTTTTTTTCTATCTGAAGAAAACATGTTGATTTGGTTTTAAATTACTGTAACTCTAAATAAGCATTTAAATTTTTATGTCTTTGAATAATTGCATAGTTTGGGGAAGAAATAGCAAAATAAGGTCGTGTTATTTTTGGTTTCACCACGCGACCTCTTTTATCTTTTTCTTCAGATTTAAGCAATTCGGCAAATCCTTTTGCTCCTCCTATACTTTTTAATCCATGAACAACAACAAAGGTAGTGTTTTCATCGTAAACATCCTTTGACGTCTTAAGGTCAAAGTAGTCTATTTTAGCCACTTCCTCATCTAAAATCTTTATAAATGCATCTATATCTTCTCCTGCATTATTTTCGAATTGAAAAATAACATTAAATTTTTCAGCATTATCATCTGATATAAATTCCTTTTTTTCTAAAACTGGAAACGCATTTGTAATAATGTCTTGGGCTTTTTTACCTTCTTCTGTATTAACATAAGTTAAAGCTATATAATTAATACCCGCTTTATAAGCTTCAAAACCATAAAGTCTCCCTTTAGCTGATGCTTTTAAAATTTCAAACTTAGGAACAAAATCATCACCTTCTAGTCGTTTAATTTGGGTTTCGGCCTCTGCAATTACAGCCGCATATTCTTCGTTAGCAAATTGCTTATAGAGGTTGGTATAAATATACTCTGGACTGTTTTCGTCCTTAGACAATTCTGATTGTGGGTTTAATAGAATTTCGGCATAACGAGAATCTGGATATTCATTAATAATTGTCAATTTCATCGTTTCGGCCTTTAGATTTAAACCTAAATCTAAATAAATACGATATAAATTATATTTTGAAGGCAATATTAATCGGTCTTCTGGATTGTTTTCTAAAAGATCTTCAAATCTTGATTTTGCCAATTCAAGCTCTTTAAATTTCTCTTTATATATAATTCCCAATTGGTAATACGCAAAATTGCGTTCTTTAGCAATGCTATCTATTTCTACTTGTTCTGTTGGCAATGATGCTAAATAGGTCTCAGGGTTAAATAGCTTATCTTCAATAGTGGCATCTGTCAAACTATCCCCTTGTATTGTATTTGCAATATTAGCACTCTGACTTGAATGCCTCCAATTATCCTGAAGTTTACGATTTCCCCATAGTTTTAGAAATTCGTTTTTACCATAAGCAACCGTTGTTGCATTGTAAAAATAAAAACTACTATTATTCTTGTTTCCACTTAGCGTTTTAAGATCTCGAGACAAACCTGGTGGATTACCTAGGCTTTTTGGGTTTCTTTTATCGAAATTATTAGCTGCTACCGTTTGATTTTTCTGCTGCTGTACGGCTTTTTCTTGTAGTTCTTTTTCTTCTAAAGCTTTTAAGCGTTGGTCTTCAGCAAATTTTGTATAAATAGCTAACTGCTCCGCTTTTGAAAGCCCAATTATTCTAAGAATACTATCGTTAGTTTGCGCAATACCTTCATAGTAAATTACATCATCAAGGTTTTCGCGTTTCTTTTTTATAATTCTGTACGGCTTGGTGTTTTTAACCATAGCTGTAAGTGTTGAATCGTAATATGCTCCAGCAGTTTTATAACTGTTTTTGTCAAAATACATATTACCTAAAGTTTCATAGTTTAAGGACCTTAGATATTGATCTGATCTTATTTTTCTTAATGACTTATTATAATATACTTCTGAAAGACTATCTGAAGCCTTAGCACGATGATATTCTGCAATGCGATAATAGATTTTATCTAAAAACGGTCTATTTTCTCTATTTTCTTCAAGCTCTGTAAGGTATTCTTGAAATTCAATATCGTTTCCATTGGCAATATCAAAATTATTTGATTTTTCAATGTGTGCATTAATGTAGAAAGATCTTGGAATTTTACGATGCATATCAATTATAGCATCAAATTCCATGTTTGCACTATCCTTTTTTCCAAACTCATTATAGAGTTGTCCTTTAATATAATGGTATCGTGCTTTTTCTCTTTTTATCTCTGTATTTTCTGCAGCAATAGTAAGTTGCGCAATTGCACTATCCTTAGATTTTGTATTGAGATAAGCCTGAGCCAATGCTGCTGACGCGTCTGCCAAATCTTGTCCCTCTATTTCTTCTTCATTAAGTAACCGCTTAAGTTTCTCAATAGCACCTTCGTTGTTATCTAAACGCATGCTTGTTTTTTCGCGCCAGATTTTAACTTGGTTAATTTTATCGCTTGTTGGATATTTATTCAAAATATTGTTGAAAGCTGCCATAGCTGGAACAAAACGTTTATCAAAATATCGCGCTTGCCCTAAAAGCAAATAAGCTTCATCTATCTGAGGATTTTTTTCTTTACCATGAAAATTCATACCATGTACCTGTATGGCTTTAATGGCTTTTTCTTCAGCACGCTCAAAGTCTGCATTTTTGGTTTGCCCTGGTAAAAAAATATCATCTTCATCAACCTTCATACGCTCTACAGGTAAAAGCTCCCAGAAATTCTCTGTAAATTCATTATTTACTCCGTCTTTGCCACGCTCTAAAGCAATATTACCATTATAAAGCACATTGTACTTAGTGCCCAAGGCATGAAATTGCCTGTTAATGAATTTATCTTTTTTGGTCGAACAGCTTTGCGCTAGCATCAGTGCACAAAAAAGTAATAGTATGATTTTATAATAGGTTTTCAAACGTTGGTTCTATTTGGTTAATAGATAACTTAAAAACACCCTGTTTAGTGTGTTCTGTGGTAAAAATAAGCATCTTTTTGAATTTTTGATGTTATTTCATGGTTTTTCGAGGTAGTACACTATGTAAAAGCACAAAAAAAGCCCGTCATTAATTTAATAATCACGAGCCCTAAATTATATAAAACGAATTGTTATTCTTCTTCTTGCGAAACAACTGATCCACCTGCAAAATGCGCTTCCAATTCCTTCAATGTCGCAGGATTGGTTTCTAGATCCTTAATAACGTTTCCTTTTTCTAACACAACAATACGCTCACAAACGTCTGTAACATGTGTTAAATCGTGACTAGAGACTAGAACAGTAACACCTTGTTTTTCGGCTAAATCTTTAATGATTTGCTTTAAACGAATTTGGGTTGTAGGATCTAAATTAGCAAAAGGTTCATCTAAAATAATAACTTCAGGCTGACCAATAAGTGCTGCTACAATACCGGCTTTCTTTTGATTTCCTTTACTTAAATCTCTGAGGTATTTTTTCTTTCCTATGATTTCTCCGTTAAAGAAGTCTTCAAACTTAGCTGTTAAAGCATCAACATCTGCTTTATTCTGACCACGAAGTTCTCCTATAAAATAGAAATATTCTTCTGGCGTTAAATAGCCTATTAAAAAACTTTCATCTATAAACGATGACGTAAATGGTTTCCAGTCTTCACTTTCATCTACAACAACATTGTTGCTGGTAATGTTTCCAGTAGTAGGCTGAATTAAGTCGAGCAACAAACTGAAGTATGTGGTTTTACCTGCTCCATTATTTCCCACTAAACCAAAACTTTGGCCTTTAGGAATGGTTAATTCTTCAATATTAAGAACAGTTGTTCCATTATATGTTTTTGAAAGGTCTTTAGTATATATCATGATGTATAATCTTAAGTGTTAATTAATTATCTTGACTAAAAGCGTCAATCATTTTGTATTTTGAATCGAGATATTTTTTAGTAATACCTTTCATTAATTTTTTATGAAAAACTATTCCTAAAACCCCAAGAACAATTAATAAGGCTATTGCGGCACTAAATCCAGCCAGCCAATTTACAAGTCCAAACAGAACCATTGGCACCAACATTAATGGAATACCTATGAGCCACTGTACAGCACCTGTACCTTGATAATTAAAGGCGGCTTTTTTATCTAAATCTATTTTTTTTCGGTTAAAAGAGCCTCCCCAAAGTATCACATGGGTATTAACACCAATGTTATAAATGGCAGCTGCAAAATGTGCGATTAAAATCTTGTATCCGAAATACACATAAGGAATACCCAACACAAAAAGGAGTACAACACTAATCACCATAAGGATAAATTTTGAACGTAGATACTGTTCGTATTTAATATTCTGGCTCATTAAAAGTTTATAATAACCACTATCCCAAGCCGGAATAAATTGTCCGAAGTTAATAAGGAAAAATCCGGTTGAGAAAATCCCAATAAATGCTGACATAAAGGTCATTTCTCTATACATAGGTTGTGGATAGAAAAACAAACCGTAAAGCACACCAACCAATAATAGCATGGCCATTGATTTGGTTCGTTTATTTCTCCAAATCAGTTTTAAATCGAGTTTCATAAATGGTGCAATGTCTCCAAAACGCTCTGTCCATGATAAGTCGGAAGCATTAACTTCGGTGACCTTAGCCTTTAATGAGCTGTCTAAGTACAGTTTCTTTCTTAAGGTTTTAAAATTGAAACCATAGCACAATACTAAAATTGCGATTGGAATTAAAATAAGCATTGGATGATGTGCAATGGCCAAGAATCCACTTCCTATTAACGAAGTCATTGGTACAATTTCAAAATAATTTAAACCAAATAAAACACTCACTACAACAATTATAGGTAAAAATGACAATTCTGATTCTGCCGAAAACGCTTCGATTATAAAATTCAAGAAATTAATAATGAGCACTGTTATAATTAACGCAAACAGCCAAGTTATAATTTCAGAAACAGCATAACCATCTCCTATTAACATTATACTAAAGGGTATGATAGCAAATAATGGTAAAAAATTAAAAAATGACAATGCTGATTTTCCTAATACATAATTAACTACAGTTGACCGCTTAATAGGTAACGTTAATAATGGTTTTACACTCATTACTGGTAATTTTTGCAAAAAGAAACGCATTAATAAATCGCCAATAATCCAGTAAAACAAAAATCCATTGGCTACTACAAATGGGTCCTGCTCAGGATACATTTCTTTAAGGATAAAAAGAAGGCCGAATCCTAAGCCTAAAAACATGGCAACAAAATAAAGTGCAAAAAATACCATTAAGATATTGATAACCATATTTTTTTGCCAATAGGACGAACGAAAATATTGTTTCCATTCGAGATTGAGAAAGTGTTTTATCATAGTGTAATGATGGGTTGGTTTATGTAGTAAGTATGAAAAAGCAGGAATTTGTTACAAACTAAATTCTGGGTAGGTTTCGTTTAGTAGTTTTTCGGCTTTGTTTGGTATAATTTCAAAACTGATATAATTGACTAAAACTAAGGCTGTAAATGCTAATGACAAACCAACGATTGCATATATGTTGGTTAGAAGTTCTTCAGAAATTATAAATACATTATGGATTTGAGATAAAAAAATTAGAGATGTAGCTCCCGCTTGTTTAAAGATCATTTCTTCTAACATCCATTTTTTGTTAGACAGTTCCTTTCTACGTCTAAATTGTCTATTTAATTGAATCGTTTTATACGTTACCCATGCACCAATAATCATATAAAAAATCATAGAAGATATGGCTACAAGATCTGAAGAAAAGGCTAAATAAAATAACAGAAACAAGGCAATAGTTGAAATAATTTGCGGTAGCTCAAACCATTTTTTAAGTTCATTCCACAAATAACCTCTATAACGTTTGTTCATGGCCTTTTGTTTCTGCTCAATGGCATCCATAAAACCAAAAATTCCGAACTTTTTAAAGGCTTTATTTTTAGCATCTTCAAAACTGAGTTTTGGTTGCTGTTGCCATTGCGTTTCTATGTCATTCGCTAAATGATCTACGAGTTCGGTTTGTAAGTCGTAGTGCTCTACAAAATGTTGTCTTGTAAAAGCGTAGAGGTCTTGTATTTGAGGTTCGGTAAGTTTCATGATGTTAAAAGCTGATAACGTTCTTTGGTGGTATTTAATACTTCTTTATAAAGCATAAAACTGACTCTAGTTAAAGGATAAATAAGGACATAAAAGCCTATAATATATCTATAATCCACGATGCCATTATAAGTAAACTCATCTTTATAAAAATTTAGAATAGCACCTTGAAAGCACAAAAAAGAAGAATTAAGCAAACCCACCATATTAGCGTTTAATGAGTGCCTAACCCCTTTTCTAAACACATATTTAAATTTCAGTAATTCTGGAATTGCCAGCGTAATTAATGCCACCAATAATGCTGTTTTTGGTTTGTATTGATAAGAGACAAATATCATCATAACAAATAGAAGATACTCTAACATAAAGCTATAAGACAACAGCGTTTGTTTTAAAAGCACCCAATACCGTTTTCTATTTTTTCTACTGATTTCCTTTTGCTTGTTTTTTGTAAACTTCTTAAACCCAATATTACTTTGGTATAAGCCACTTTCAAATATTTTACCCTTAGGAACTCCAAATTCTATACACTGGTTTCCAAAACCTCTATGAACGTCAAGTAAAGCTTCATTAAAAGAAATACCATCGTTAGTCATTTTATCTTCAACCGCAGAAACAATATGATCTAACAATTCTAAACGCACATCCCAGTATTTTACCTCGTTTTTAATGAGGTAGTTGTCTACGAATTGTATTTCTTCTTTGGTTAGTTTCATTGTTAATTCACTTTTAGACCTGCTAGGTTTTATAAACCCGCTAGGTCTCCTTCTATTTAGGTTATGCTAGAGTTTTATATTGTTTTTCGTAACTCTTAAATAATTTTATGCTAACACGAACCAAGACCAACATTAAAGTTAAAACTATACTTACAATTCCGAGAATCCAAAGTACAGTCATTAAATCTTTAGCTTGGTAGCTAAAATTAAAAATAATATTGGGTATTTGATAAAACACCAAAAAAGGCATCGCTAAACGTTCTACGACCGAAAATCGTTTTAGATTTTTCACTTTGTGATAAACAACATAAGTTAACAGAAACCCCGATAATCCAATTAATGGAACATAAGAAATAATTAACCTAAACGTTTCTATATTGAAATTTGAATACAAAAAGTAAAATCCGCCAAAAGACGCTAAAAAAATCAGCAGTGTTAATGGATTTAAAACTTCTTTTAAAAATGCCTTCCAAATTTTTCTATCGGCAGATTTTAAAAACTGTTTATTCTCTTTTAAAAGTTGAGCCTTGTTCTGAACCATATAACCTTTAAACACATTATAGAAATCGTTAGTCGTACTCGCCCGCATTCTATCTTCAATATCTGAGGCGACATGATCTACCATTTCCATTCTTATGTCTGCAAAAACCACATCAGAATTCTCTAGATACGTGTCTATAAATTGTATTTGTTCTTTGGTTAGTTTCATTGTCATTTTAAATGAAGACCTGCTAGGTCAGGTCTAAGCTAGCTTTGGATTCACTAAGGTTTGCATTGTTTTAATATACTCAGCTAATTCTTCCAATTTATTAACGGTTTCTTTAGTTCCGGTTTCGGTGAGTTTATAATATTTACGCAATCGGTTATCTACTTTTGCCACTTCAACATCTAACAAACCTTCAGCTTCTAATTTGTGTAACGCAGGATATAATGCACCTTCTGTGATTTTCAACTCTCCTTTAGTTAATTCCTTTACCTTTTGGGTAATTTCGTAACCATACATTTTATCGTGCTCATTTAATAACTTTAAAATGATAGTGGTTAAACTCCCTTTATATAATTTTGAATTGCTCATCGTAGTACAAATATATACATAATTTTCTTATGTATAAGAAACTTATGCGTTGTATTTTATGTTTTATTAAAATTTTAGACCTGCTAGGTTTTAAAAACCAGCTAGGTCTGTAAGAGTTTGTTTATCTTTGCAAAAAATTATTTTTAATGGCACAATTTCATTCACTCACTATAAAATCAGTTGATAAAGTAACAGACAATTCTGTTGCTATAACCTTTGATATCCCAGAAAATCTTAAAGAAAAGTTCAGCTTTAAAGCTGGACAATACATTACCTTAAAAACCACTATTAATAGCGAAGACATCCGTAGAGATTATTCTATTTGTGCGTCTCAAAATAGCGGAAACGTTACTGTAGCTGTAAAAGCAGTTGAAAACGGAACATTTTCTGTTTATGCCAACAACACCTTAAAAACAGGTGACGTATTAGAGGTTGCAGAACCAAATGGTCGTTTTATATTTGAAGCTAATGCTGCCAAAACTAGAACTATTGCTGCCTTTGCTGCAGGAAGTGGAATTACTCCAGTGCTTAGTATTGCTAAAACACTTTTAGAAGAAGAACCATTTAGCAATTTTATATTGGTTTATGGTAATAAAACCTTAGCTGACGCGATGTTTGTTGATGAATTATTGCAACTAAAAAAACAATACGATAACCGTTTTCATGCGCATTTTATATACAGTCAGTCTCAAGAAACCGATGCCTTATTTGGACGTATTGAAAAAAGCACGGTAAACCTCATCGTAAAGAATAAGTACAAAAGTGTTACCATTGAAAATTTCTACCTCTGTGGACCAGAACAAATGATACATACGGTAAAAGATGTATTAATTGAAAATGGTGTAAAAGAAAAAGCCATTAAGTTTGAATTGTTTACAGCTCCTGTTGAAGCTAGTTCTGATGCTACTACTGATTTACCATCTGGCGAAACCAAAATTAAAGTTGTGGTAGATGAAGAGGAATTTGAATTTAGCATGCCTCAAAAACAAACCATTCTTGAAGCCGCTTTAAAACAAGACATTGATGCGCCTTATTCTTGTCAAGGTGGCATTTGCAGTAGTTGTATTGCTAAAGTAACTGAAGGTACAGCAGAAATGCGTCAGAATAATATTTTGACGGATAGCGAAGTTGCAGAAGGATTGATATTAACTTGCCAAGCACATCCAACGTCTGCTACTATTGCGGTAGATTATGATGATGTTTAATCTAGATTATTAGATTCGTTAGATTTTTGGATCATTAGATATACAGACCTTTCATGTTTTAATAACACGAAAGGTCTTTTGGTTTTCAAGACATTCTTAATACGAAATTTTAGAAATGAATTTGACTCGAATTGACGTAAACTTAGTTCTATATCGTTTTATCTCTTCGAGTGATTTTTTTGGTACAAAAACATAGTATTGAGAAGTTTTAACGTTAAATAACTTCTTTTATCTTAGAAATGATTACCGCTTCAGAAACACTACTTGCCGCCTTTTCATAACCTTCTGGGAATTTATTACCGTAAATAGACGTTGGTAGTAATGGAAACTGTGTTCTGTCTGCAGTAAGTGCAAAATCTACAGGTTGATTAAATGGTGCAAATCCAGCAAAAGGATGTGTTACTCCCCAAATTGTAATCACTTTTTTACCCAACATTGCCGCCAAATGTGCATTACCAGAATCCATAGCTAGCATGAGGTCTAAATTTGAAATAAGCATTAATTCTTCCTCTAAATTCAATTGTCCTGCAACAGATTTTACGTTAGAGTATTTAGCTTCAAGCTGATTTAAAAGCGCTATTTCTTTAGCACCACCTCCAAATAAAACTATATTATAGTCTTTAGAAAGCGTCTCAATGATGCTTTCCATTTGTTCTAAAGGATACATTTTACTGCGGTATGCCGCAAAAGGGGCAATACCAATAGTTTTGAAACTTTTGTTTGAAATAAAAGCACTTAGTTGTTCCGTTAAGACTTTTGGTTTTAGGAATACTGGATTGGATAAATCTACTGTGAAACCTAGGTCTTCAAAAACATCAGCATAACGTTGATGTGTGGTTTTTAATTGCTTAAAAGACACACCTGAAGTCAGAGCTTTCTTTTCGGCTCTACCTTTATCTAATTGCA
>Ga0209344_10000639_pt1 | contig 56192 bp, 46 predicted proteins | sample Cruoilmetagenom6_FD_187293 | JGI IMG/M metagenome (GOLD analysis project Ga0209344, IMG submission 187293) | Oil polluted marine microbial communities from Coal Oil Point, Santa Barbara, California, USA - Santa Barbara Oil Seep Sample 6 (SPAdes)... | ecosystem: Environmental > Aquatic > Marine... | reverse complement strand
ATTTTGAACCTAAGCCGAACGATGATTTTAAAATGGAACCCAATTAGGACGCGTCGTTTAGGCGACGCGTATCCGGACTTTCAGTCCGTAATTCAAACCCTCCGGCTTTAGCCGGTGGTTGTTTAGTGTCAACCTACGTGAAATAGCCAACGGCGATGCGGCATTACAGGCCACTGAAGCCGCCAGTAACTTGTTCAAAGGGTATGCTGATTACCAGGCGGCATTGGGTATGCAAGCCAAATGAACCCATTGAGCATGTCTTGCAGTATGGCCTGGATTCATGACATCGACACCACGGTTACAACCCTATTCGGACATCAAAGTGGTCCGAGGCCAACTACAACCTGCTTAAACCGGGATGTCCAGCTACACAGAGCACACCTATTGGATTGGCAACTTGTGTTCGTGCTGCAATAAATGTTTAGAGCGGTAAATCCCTCAATGCAATGAGCAGCCTTCTAGTTTCATAATGGAACAGGAGTATGCTTTGTTGGAGGCGATTACATTGCACGGCGTTCAACATATGGGGGCAGCTCTACCGTTTTCGCGCCGATTGTGAAAATGGCTTTGACGAATTAAAGAATCAAGGGATAGGGGGAATATATTACCCAAGCCTCGTCAGCCGTTTTTCGTGAATTCAGGCAAGCTTTCAGAAAAAATGCGTAGTAAAATAGTTTCCCATTAACCCGGATAATCCATTAGGCAATTTAACCAGCCTCCCCCTTTGAAAAATGGGGATTAAGGGGGATTTTTGTGTCCCTGCAATGCTCAAATCCCCCCTAGTCCCCCTTTTTCAAAGGGGGGAATGCGAAGTCATCGCACGAATCAGGTCTAATGGATTATCTGGGATTAAAGTAGTAAGTGCATGTATGGCGTGCTCCCTTTTGCAGCTGGTCACTAAAAAAAGACAGTAAGCCTGAAATTTACGTGCCGTTTTGAGGGGATACCTTAGAGTCAGACTGCTTCGAGCATGGTCAGACTCCGTGTTGCACTAAACGCTTCATTCGTGCGGCTGAATATTGTGGCTAATCAGGAAACATTTGTAATGCATTATTATTTCATAACAGGAACATCTTTTGGTTTGGGCAAGGCCATTGCAGAGGCGTTGTTGCAACGCGAAGATGTTTTTGTATATGGAATTTCACGAACATCTTCCATCTCTCATGCACACTACAAACATGTGTTTGCAGACTTGAGTAATCCGTCTCAGCTATCGTCCATTATTGAATTATTTAAAGCGTCATTCACAAACCAGGATTCTTTATATCTGATTAATAATGCTGGCGTGATTGATCCGATCAAGTATCTTGGAAGCTTTACAGAGGGAGAAATTTTACTGCTTATGCACGTAAATCTTATAAGCCCAATACAATTAATGAATGCTTTTTTGAAAGTTCCACAAGGAGTAAAGAAGAGAATCGTTATAAATGTATCTTCAGGCGCTGCATCAAAAGTAACTGATGGTTGGTCTCTATATGGTTCATCGAAGGCAGCTCTCGACCACGCATCTCTGCATGTAGCCAAAGAGTTGGAGCTAGCTGGTACGGTAAATACTCATATTTTTTCAGTAGCTCCCGGGGTTGTAGACACGCTTATGCAAGCAAAAATTAGAGCTGTATCAAAACATTCATTTTCTATGGTAGATCGATTTATAGATTTACATGAAACCAATGCATTAGATACTCCTGACCACGTCGCCCAAAAATATTTGAAAATACTGGATGCACCTCAAGAATTCCCCAAAGTTGTTTTTTCTGCACGTGAACTTTAACAATCCATTAGCCTATATCATTCAACAAAGCAAAAAATATAGCTTGAACTACCGGTCACGCGGTGAATAATTCAGCGTTTCCCCTAGGTCAAGCCACCATTTGCAATACGAACTCTGCCCAGATTTTTTCTGCTTTTATTTTCACATCATGCCTCCCTCTCAGATTTTATGATCGAAGTGTGTCAATCATGACTGGTTAGTGAGTAGGTATGCAGACTGCAGGTTACGAGGTGCTAATATGTTTTATGTTCTCTTTCTTATGCGAGAGAAAATTGAATTATCGGATTAATTAATGGAGTCAATTTTTTCTTTATCAATGTCGTCCCCAGAGAATCTGCGACGTGTGCTGGTGCTCAAAAATATTGCTGTGGTCGGTCTGACGCTGGCGGTGCTGGTGGTTGCAAAAGGTATGGGGATGCCGTTGCCATTCGAAGTGATCGGCACGGTGCTGCTGGTTCTCAATATACTCACCTGGATACGCTTCAAATTGCCATGGCCAGTTCAGGAAATTGAAGTGTTCGGACAGTTGGCGCTGGATGTTCTGTTACTGAGCACGTTGCTCTATCTGGCTGGGGGCACCACCAATCCGTTCGTGCTACTGCTATTGTTGCCGCTTACAATAGCCGCCGCTACGCTGTTGGCTATCTATGCCTGGTTGTTGGCCGCGTTAATCGTGGCTTGCTATACGTTCTTGATGTTCGTTTACATTCCGCTTCCGCATTTTCATATTGACACCGCTTTCCCTCTTGACTCAAGTGCCTGGCTCATGTGGTTCGGGTTCGTGCTGGGCGTGGGATTAGTTGGTTACTATGTAGTGAAGATGGGCAACACCCTGCGCGAACGCGAGCGCATGCTGGCGGAAGTGCGTGAAAACGCACTGCGTGATGAACATCTGGTGGCGCTTGGCACGCTGGCAGTGGGTGCGGCGCATGAACTAGGCACGCCACTGGGAACGATGGCGGTAGTGCTTAAAGAGCTTGAACATGAATATGCGATGCAACCAGAATTGGTGAAAGATCTGCACTTGTTACGTGACCAAGTTACGAGTTGTAAAAACACGCTTTCCCATATGCTTTCGTCCACAGAACAAGCGCGTGCGGAAAGTGGTTACAGCATTGCGTTAGATAGTTATCTTGCTGATTTGCTCGCGCAATGGCGCAGCATGCGTCCCTCGGCGCAGGTCAGCTATCGTTGGACGGGCCCATCTCCTGCACCGAAGATTGTAGCGGAACTAGTGTTGGGCCAAGTTATCACCAATATTCTTAACAATGCTGCCGATGCTTCGGAGCACAGTGTTGAAGTGGAGGCCAGTTGCAATGCAGAGCAATTGAAGATCGAAGTCTCTGACCGCGGCAATGGCTTGACTCCATCTGCCAAAACTCATGTCGGAAAATTATTTTTTACTACTAAAGAAAGCGGGCGGGGACTTGGATTATTTCTGGTCAATGCCACACTGCGCCGGTTTGGTGGAGCTCTCTCATTATCGAATCGAGATGGCGGGGGAGTGTGCACCTGCGTGATATTGCCCTTGGCTCGTTTACGTGTGACGAATGCAATATGAACTTGCCAGAATTGAAAAATTCGTTGTCGCGTACGTTGCTGTTGGTAGATGATGACGTTACCTATTGCACAGTGTTAGCGAAGGCCCTTGCCCGGCGCGGTTTCGTGGTAAGTGTCGCAAACAATGTGAATGAAGCCATGCAAATGATTGCGCAAAATCTACCCACTCACGCTGTGGTTGATTTAAAGATGCCCGGGCCATCAGGTTTAACATTGGTTGCATATCTCAAGGAGTGTAAGTCTGACGCGCGTATCGTGGTGCTTACCGGCTACTCGAGCATTGCAACCGCTGTGGAGGCGGTGAAGCTGGGTGCGACATACTATCTGGCCAAGCCCGCGGATGCGGATGAAATTGTCGCGGCTTTTGACCATCGGCCAGGCGTCGCTGAAGCTGCCATTCTATCGAAACCAATGTCAATGGATCGCCTCGAGTGGGAGCATTTGCAAAAGGTGCTTGCTGACTGTGGCGGTAATATTTCCGCTGCCGCACGCACACTTAATATGCATCGGCGCACGTTACAACGTAAATTGCTGAAACATCCGGCTCCTGAACGTGGTGACTAGCAGCCTGTCGGACTTAAAGGAAATCGGCTGCAAATTGAGTTGAGTGGTGACTATTTCGCTGCTTTTTTGGGCAATTGAATAACCGTGCTTATCTGGTTAATCTCCACCCCGTCTCACGACGATGCAGGTACCTTCAGCTACGGAGCTATGGCCAACTCCGACAGGGACTGCACCCTGTAAATGACACGCTCTCTCGGGCGTACAACCTCTCGTCTTTTACCGGACCGGCAACCAGATGAATGAGGTTGGTCATGAGGCAGAAAGCGGTGCTTCAACTTGGTGTTTGTCGCTGCGCTGCCTGAGCGCTCTGTTCACAAATGTGTTTCGTGTAAAAAACCGCTTGATTTTAAATCGCGCTGGAGCAATTATTTTTGGCGCGGCGCATCTGCAGAGCACGGTCTGTAACACCAAGACGGTGTGCCGCGCGCTGAAGATTATCGCCTTCTTGCTCCAACGCCACCTTCATCGCCAAATCTGCGGCATTCTGACTGATTTCCTTCAGTCCAATCCCGAGGTCTATGGCTTGACGGATCGCGTTTTCAAAGCTTTGGTCGGGCCAGCTCATTCGGCACGAAGTACCACATGGACGTTCCTCTGCAGGTACGTCGCCGATCGTTATCGGACTGGGGCCGATATGACGGTGCCAGATTCTTTTAACTGTCTGATATAGATCTCGTACGTTGCCTGGATAGGCTCGAGTGAGTAAATATTCGCGGACCGCTGGGTCCAATTCGTATGTTATGGCTTGGGGATTCATCTGTCCCAGGAAATGACTGACCAATGGCAGGATGTCATCCCGACGTTCGTCCAACGATGGCGTCCTGCACCTACAGCCGGCGATTCGGTAGTAGAGATCAGCTCGAAAGCTGCCATTGGCAACATCCGCCTCCAGGTCGCGATTGGTCGCGCATATCAAACGGAATTCTGTATGTTGCCAAGTATTGCCGCCAACACGCTTGTACTTGTGTTCCTGCACGGCGCGTAACAGTTGCGCCTGCAGAGGTGGACTCAATTTGCCGACTTCATCCAGGAACAAGGTACCGCCATCAGCCAGCGCAAAAGCGCCATCCCGAGCGCTAGTCGCCCCAGTAAAGGCTCCTCGCTCATGGCCGAATAACTCGCTGCCTGACAGCTCGGGGGAGAGTGTAGTGCAGTCGACCACAGTGAGATCACCCTTGTTGGTGCGCCCGTCAATGTCATGTATCAGATGCGCGATAAGTTCCTTGCCTGTACCAGTCTTCCCGGTGATGAGTATCGAAGCTTGCGTGAAGGCCGCCATTTCAACGACATTGCGCACCAAATTACGCCAAAGTCTGCTCTCTCCAATTAAAGTACCTTTAACCGGGGCAGACTCGATCAGCTTCTGCAAAGCATCCCACCGCTGCAACCGCGAAACTGCCTGATCCTTTGCCGCAGGCAATTTAGACCAGAGCAACAAGTCAGCGGCACCGGCTTCAAGGACTGCCCACATCTCCGTTGAATTCAGGCCGTGCGGTGACGTCGATATGGCGAGTACGGTCGAGCTGCGGGTCATTATGCGCAATTCACGTAAATTGGCGTCATCCATACGATCGAATACAACCACACCGAAATTCTGAGGTTGCGACGTGACAGGATGTAAAGTCAGGCCAGTTTGTTCAAAGGCTGTGGTTATGCTTGCGCGAGTGAGTGAAGGTACTTCAGCGAAAAAATATAGCCAAATCGGAATAGTCATGGTAGACCTTTAGTAACGTAGAACGTGGGAGACCTAAGTAGTAAACCCAGATTGTCCATTAGAGTAATTTAAGGAACTAATGTATGGGGGGTTAGTAGAGTTTCCTAGGCTATGTCGTAGTTATCTGTTGATTCTTGGTGATCATTTAAATATGAAGGATTTTTTGTTAATCATTAAGAACGTCTAACTCTATGTTTATAGATATTGAGTAAATTTTTAAATCAAATTCAACAGCTAATTGCGATATAGCCTTTTTATACACCTGTGATAACCACCAAGTCACAATTCATCCCACTGAGTCGGCTGTGCTCGAGCTAATTTGCAAATAATGCAGAATTTAATTGCGCAACTTAGTGGTATCTGATTCTTATTTTTCATTCTCCTCATTGCGAGCCTCTATAGTCGGAAAAGCTGACTGTAATTATTGTGCCGCACAACGTTAATACCAAGCATATATCGCGCCAGGCAGATAATATTAATCAACATATTGATTAATATGTTTAATTATATTTAAAGAAAAAAGGGGAGTGGGTCACATCGTACCCATCAAAGTAAATACAGCAGGCAGTTAAATGGCTGGAAAACCTTGGTAACAAAGGTATGGGCGATGTTGACCCACTTTCGGGTCATTTTTAACCCAGAAGTGAATTTATTTATGAAGTGGAAAGGGTGAAAATAATGTCTATGTCGTAATTATATTTGATTCTTGGTAACCATTTAATTATGAAGGATTTATCGATAATAATTAAACGTACAACCCTATGATTTATATGGGTTTGGTAAATCCTCAAACCAAATTCAACAGCTTATTGTGACATAGATTTTCCTAATGGATGACTTTAGGGAAATCTATGTCAAACCAATATATTAATCTGGTTATTCAGGGATTACCTATGAGTTCACAAAGCGATTTTAATATCTGATTCACCGACCGCGAGATATCAGCTTAGGAGGCATGGCGCTGATGCAAAAATGCTCCAGAGTATCCGGTTTGCAGATACCGCCAAGCAGTAGAATTTGCCTCAACCGGGCTCCAATCTAGGTTACGAGACAGTGCAGGTCATCGAGCAATTTATGGTTAGCATCTGGTGCGAAGCAAGCCGCTTTGCACATGCGGAAATTACGCGCATGGATGCGACATTCACAAGGCTATTCGGCTGGACAAAAGTGGCTGGACACAAAGCGATCATACGTTTCTTCAACCGCTTTGATATGGCCCATAACGAGCAGGTACAAGAGCAAATTTATCGCTGGTTTTTTACCGTCTGAGTGTAGATTTTCTCACCTTGACGTAGACTCTCCCGTCATTACCCGCTGCGGCTAACAGCATGGTGCGACCAAGGGCTATCATAACCCCGGCAATATCAGAAACACCAGCTACAGGCCATAACAAGACGCTGAAAATTTTGGATAATCGAGCCTGGTTTAGAGGTTGGCTAAATCAGATATCAGGCGCAGAAGTGGACACAGGCACGACGGATCGTGGTGGTGCGCCAGAGTATCAAAGTACGCGCTCAAGCACCGGACAAGACCTTGCGCTTATTTGCCGACGACCCAGATATACAGGGCTGGCGTTACGGGGCAATGGTGACAAGGTGACGGTCTTGGTTCAGCGATGTTACACCGAACATAAATAATGAACCCAGATAATCCATTAGACCTGATTCGTGCGATGACTTCGCATTCCCACCTTTGAAAAAGGCTATGTCGCAATTAGCTGTTGAATTTGATTTAACAATTTACTAAACATCTATAAATCATAGAGTTGGGCGTTTTTATGATTAACGAAAAATCCTTCATAATTAAACAGTTACCAAAAATCAACAGATAACTACGACATAGCCTTGAAAAAGGGGGCTAGGGGGGACTTGAGCATTGCAGGGACACAAAAATCCCCCTTAATCCCCCTTTTTTCAAAGGGGGAGGCTGGTTAAATTGCCGAATGGATTATCCGGGATGAAAAAACAACCGGTGATACAACAGGCACACCCACCTCATGTTTAATGCCATGACGCCCCCTGGATCCACGGATCCCGAAGCTCACCTTGCGGCGGTGGTGAGGCTGCTGCTTTGGCCGGCCTAAATAGCGGTTGATTGCGGACATTCTCAATCAGGCGCAGAAAATTTCCGCCTAGAATCAGGCTTTCATCTTCCTTTGACAATTCCAGCACGCGCACTTTTTCAAGTTCCACCGCAGGGTGAAGCCAAGGGCCATCTGAGCCGAACAGGATCTTGTGTGCACCGGCCCGGTGTACTGCCTGTTCCAACAAATCAAAACGGCGTACGCCTGCCGTGTCAGCATATACATTCGGATGCCGCACTAAATGATCAATGAGCGCAAGCTGTGCGCGCCAATCGTCGGCGAAACTACTCAAATGTGGAAAAATAAAATTTACATCCGGGTATTGTTCGGCCAACAACTCTACAACCGATGTCTCGCCGGCGATGTCGTACAGAACAGGCAGCCCGAACGCACGCGCGACCTCGCAAACTTCGCGTGAAATTCTGGCATCGTGCCGATGTACCTTGATCCCGACAAAACCATATTTAGTCACCGCTATGTTAACCATCCGGTGTACCTGGGTGCGGTCACGCGCGGCGTGAATAAAGGCGAAGCCATAGAATCGATCCGGGCGGCTTGCGACGATACGCGCCACCTCACGATTGGCAACAGAATAATCGGAGTTAAACGCGGCGAATAACACCGTTTTCCGGATGCCTGCTTTCGTGGCGCGCCGCAGGTACTTATCAAGCGGGGCCGCGGTATCCCATGGACCGGTAAGCCCGTCGCCGAGCCCGGCGTGACAGTGGCAGTCGATGATCATTTTAGTGAAAGCTTTCCTATCAAAATGGTGCAGGTTGGAACTTTAGCGTCTCCTGTCTGCACTGATCCGGATTATTACCGGCGCGAATCGGCAGGCACTTAGCAAGCTGTATGGACTCCCGCCGGTTCGGTCAGGCTTTCAGTACAACAATGTTGCCACCACTGCGCAGCCAGCGGCCGCTGAGTGCTGACCCGGTCGCAGGTCTGGATGGTGTAACACCGGTTGTCATGCTTTGCGCAAGCTGAGGCACGTGCCGGCGCGCAGCAGTCAGCAAGGCAACTTGCATTACGGCCTTAGGATCCCGGTTCGGTGCGGCTTGCGCGGCTTGTTGCGCCGCGCTGCCGGCGATGCGTACGAATCGGCGTGCCAACTCGAACTCCTGATCTTCAGGCTCCATGCCGGCAAATTCCATTTCAAGCGCTTTGCCAAGTGCGCCACCCAGCGCCGATCCGACGGCAGTGCCCACGCCTGGGATCGGAATGAAGGAGCCCAGTGCGCCGCCGACAAGCGGCAGAGCGGCCTTGAGAAATGGACGCGCAACTTTAGCAATCCCCGCACCAACTTTCTTGACTCCCTTCCACGCGCGTTTGAGAAATTTGCCGAGAAATTGATCAAGTTCCTCTTCACTGGAAATCGATAACAATTCCATGGCAAGCTCCATTTCTTCAGCTTCGCTGAACGGGCCTTCACCGTATGTTTCGCCGTATATTTCGCCGTATATTTCGCCGTATATTTCACCAAACAGGTTTTCCGCTTCGAATTCGTCATAGGTTTCTTGCTGCACCGGGAACTCGAGCACTTCGAAGCCAAGTGCGTTGCCGCTTCGACATTTCGGGCAATTACAGGTTGAGTTGTGCATGTTCATCTCCTATTGTTATGTCACCCCGCCGTTTCTGTCGCACCAGCGAAAATTGATTTTCAATTCCATTCGCTGCCCAACATTTCCTCTTCCAGCTCCAAGTTCCGATTTGTCAACACCCTGCCGGGCCGGTCACGCATTCGAGTGTGAATCAGTCTTTCCACATCCCTACGCTGGCGATCAGTCACGGCAGGAAGCGGCAGGCGCAAAACATAGACTTGATAATTACTGGGTGACACACCCAGCATGACCGCGCAACGTCGATGGTCCAGCAGCCTCTTTCCAAGATCGGCAGTCTCACCGCTATATGCTCTCCTTCTGCCATCATTGTCAGTGAACGCGATCAGGTAGAGGCCGGCACCCAACCTGCGATGGGCGCTATTGACATACGCGGAAACTCTATTCAGATGTCCAAGCGAAATGTAAGTTGGATTGGGCAGAGGAACGGTAGGTATCGTCTGTTGGATAGCGGTGGTCGCGGCCGGCTCCACTCCAGCCGGAATCTCGGCTTCCTCGCTTAAATAAAATTCGTCTTCGGATTGTGCTGCGGTTCCGTCACCTCTGCATGCGCTTTTCAACGCTTCCTCAGTATCGGGTCCCAGGATGCCGCTGCCCCGAAGTCCTTGCTGCACCTGGAAGCGTCGAAGCGCGCTACGTGCATCCGCTCCCATCACACCGTTGACGGCAAGCCGCAGCCCCATCGTTTGATTCAGGCAGTCTTGCGCCCAACGAATACTTTCAGTGCCGGTGCTTGGTACTATTGAATTTCTGGGGAAAGGTTCAATAGGCAAGCTGTATGGATTACGCACCAGTACGCGAATAGGATTCCGTGGGTGAAAGTGCGAGAAGGGTGGCTTCCGCCTCGACGGCTTCCTGGGTGGGAATACTTTGGTGCCCCTATGGCGAGCCGGACGTGCAATGTGTTTTAAATGGGGTGGTGCGGCGGATTTTCTGGGGGGCCGAATTGAACGACGTGGAAATGGCCGACCGCCTCGCTCGAACTCTTCACCCATTTCCGGATTCTCCAGCTCGGCCTCGAAAGTCATGGTCTCGCCCTCTCTTCCTGCGCCAGACGCCCATTCGAATGGTGCGATTTCAAAGTTGAATTGAGTGTTCATGATGTCTCCGAAATGTTGTATTGGGTGATTCATTCTTTGTTGTTATATCCGGCAAGCTTTGAGCCAGCGCCTCCATTGCTCGATCAATATCCTGTGGCATATGACGTGCCGTCAGGATAAAGCTCACTTGCGCTTTGCCGCCGTTGCGCCCACGGTGCAATACTGTCTCAACGCCCTTGCGACTCAGCCGCCCATGCAGTCGCGTACCATCATAGCCAGGATTCAACTCGAGAGTCTGCACCGGAAATTCGCCACCCTTGGCCGTAAGGCCCATCTGCTTGAGGCGTATTCGTAACCGACGCACAAGCTGCCACAGATGCAGCCTTAGGCGATTGCCGCATTGCCGATTCACCTCCAGTGCGTGCTGCGCGGCCAGGATTATCACGGCCGATGGAGGACTGGTGTGAGTGTAAATCTCGCTGCGTGCTTTAAATTTCCTCACCAATGCGCGGCTGGCGACAAGCACGGTTATTGGTACGCCAAAGCCCTTTGCCAGTGATGCGCCTACCACCAGGTGCGGACCGGCGATGCCATGCCGCTGCAACGAACCGCCACCGCCTCTGCCATACGGCGCAGAAGAATGGGGCGTGCCAAAAATACCCACGGCCTGGGTGTCATCTAGAACCAGATAACCGCTATAGGCTCGGGCGATCTCGGCGTACGCCGCTAATGGCGTCGCCATTCCACTGCCCGGCGAATATCCGTCAGCAACGATGACCGGTCGCCGCTTCGATTGTGCCCAGGACCGCGCGAGCCTTTCGGCTGCTGTTGCATCGAGATGAGGGAAAATGTCAACTGGCACACCAAGAGCAGCGACTCGCTCAACTCCCCACTTGGCGATAGGATAGATTCCGGCGTCCATCAGAATCACAATATTATCTTCGCTCAATATCCGAAACAGATCCCAAAAAAGATGCAGGGTCGAGGGCAGCAGGGCTGCCGCTTCACCGCCCTGTAGTCTGGCCAGATCTGCGGCAACCGCTATGGCGCCGGGAGGCTCCTGCAGACCCGCTGGGCGGCCGAGCGTCAACGTATCCCAAGGTCGCAGCGAAGCACTTGGGTGCCGCAGCCCGAGATAAAGCGCAGAGGTGAAATCGAGCATTGCATCCTCCTTCAGACGCCTCTGTGCTGCATTGCCAGCCGCTTCTGCAGCAATAAGGACGGCAGTGTCGCATCTACGCCGGAATCGACCGTATCGCCCGCGAGCTCGACGCCGGTGGCCGCACGGTAGGCATGAATATAGCCCTGCACCTGAGGACGCCAGTACCGCGTCCAATTTAATGCCTGATTCGCCTCATATACATCGCTCCAGTGGCCATAGCGAATCGACAGCAGTAACTGTTCGCCGAACACCGCCAGGCTGCGAAAGTGACCGACACTGGTGTCGGTCCAGCCCTGCAGCTTCTTCATGGCATCGACGCGATCCATCCATGGCTCGGGATACGCTACCATCAAGCGTGTGGGAAGAAACTCGCGAAATTCCGGCCGCGCCAGCAGCCACTGCTGCATTAGCATCTCGATGCGGGCGGTCGAGGGCAGATCGCCGAACTGACCGTGTGCACCCTGTGAGAGGATCAGGTGCACTTCTTTAAGGGCATTGAGGATCGGGAAAGCATCAGCTTTAACCGTTGTGTCGTCATCCTGTTTGTAAAAGGCCGTGCACAGACGTAGCAGGTGATGAAACGCTTCCAGAAATTTAGATCGCGTGTCGACCGGCCGGAAATTCTGTACCGCCTTTCCTTCCAACCGCATGCCGTAGTGATGGTCATACTCATAGTTGCGACGCATGACGGAGAGGCGGTGCTGCTCATCCTGCGTATAGCCCCAGATCAGATTATTGAGCGGTCGCAGCGGATCAATTTCCATGTTAGCAAGGGGGTCTTGGGCGGCAAACGAGCGTACATTCTGGAAGCGCCGGGTGATGGCGTTCATCGTCTGCGTCAGCATGCCTTCTTCGTGCCAATAAGACCAGATGAGCTCCATCAGACACGGGGAGAAAAGCTTTTCCTTCACAAATCCGAAGCACAAATCGGCTTCTTCGCTATTAGCTTCTACGCGATTATTCGTGATCTTGAGTTCGGGAAGTTTGCTGTAGATAACGGCCAGATAAGGCAGCATCGGCTTATCATTTATGTATTTTAAGTATTCTTTATAAAATCGAATTTTCGTGATTGCTTCCGACTCGGAGCTGGTCCCCGCCCTGACACTGACACCTTGTTCGAGATCGAAAATGCCGCAGTTCACCATGACGAAGGACTCGGTTGCGGCCTTTAGCAAGCGGTAGGCATCGGTGTCGGTAAAAGGGAGGTAGCGTTTGTATTTCAAATCTTTTTTGAATTTATCACTTGCGTTAGGGAACATTGATTCTGCTCTGGCTTCTGTGCAAAATAGCTCATCCATGAAACGTAGATAGTTGTTAAACGATAACGCTTCCGTGCTATTGCGGATCAACGTCCAGAGGTACGAATCTGCGGTCGGCTCGCTCTCCGTCCGCGCCATTGAGACAATTTTTTTTCTCAAGGTATTTTGCGCGTTTCTCACCACCATGCCGGCCTTAGTTGTCACTATTTTGGAGCCATCTGGATGATCACATGACGCCCTCACCGTGTAATCAATGGTCTCATTAAAGGTATCAAAAGCCACTACGCTATACTTCAGTCTACCTGCACTGAAGGTCCTCATTTGAGACAAAATTCCTTGATCGGAGGTAATTACGATATTGATATCATCGAATGCAGTGTTGTTATTGTGCTGAACGCGTACCAGAGCCGAGCTCCCTGCAAGAAACTCACCACTTATGGAATTGAAGTTACTTTCATTGTCGAGGGTGCCTAAATCAAGCTTCAATCCCAACGGAACCGTTAGATCAATACTTTTTATTTTGTCGCACTCGATGCAGAAACTCTGCATTTCCACTTCATGAGAATATTGTCCTTGATAACCGAGCGCTTCGAACGTTAATCGGTAGAGTTGTTTCTTTCCCCCCAGAAGCTGGAACTCGCAGCAACCATCATCCCCTGTAGTACCCTGCGCGACGGGGTCACATCCAGCCGGCATAACTTGCGAATCAACTGAAAAAACTTTGACGATTGCTTTTGAGATTGGACAGCCCTTTTCTTGCTTTCCAGTAGCCATAGGATCGCTCACGCAGGCATCGCGCACGCAGACCAGCAATTTTCCCATGCCATTTTTTTGTGTATCGCTATTTGATGTGATAGTCATTTCATTCTCCTTAGTGGATAGTCAAACTGTGTTGTTGCCGCAGCCATGCAATTTGAGCCGGCTGTCTGTTTTGCCCCTCAGTGCGGGCACAAGTTAAAGAAGTATCGAGTGTGCTGGTGAGTGCCCAATGCGTGAGCAGTTTTGCCAACAGTTGACTTTCTTCTTCGGGGCTTATTTGTCCATCTGCTCGTGCTTGGCCGATGACGGCGAATACCAGCGACGGCGGAGCACGGTACATCGCCTTGGGCATTCGGCGCCAAAAGCGATAGAGGTTCGTCAGGCGCGCGGGCTGACGAGCCGGCACGTCGAGTACCTCGACCAGCGTATGCCCTCGCAACGCTTTGGGGCGATGGTTCACCAGCAGCGCGACAAAGCCCGTCATACTGGCTTGTAGCTGTGCCAGCAGTTTCAGACGGGCGGGATCGAGACCGCGCACCGGATAATAAGATTCCCAAAGATCAGCCAGCCGTGCCCACTGGGGATGCGGGTATAACGTCTGCCCTATCGCGCAGCTCAATTTGACCCGAATCCAGGGAGCTGGATGTGGATCGTCCGGGTTGAGCCGAAACACAAAGGCCCGCGGTAGGCTTACCACCCCTATAAGCCCCAACGTGGATGTGATGCCCACGCGCGCCACTGACCAGAAATCGGCGACGATCTCTGAAATCCAACGCTCCCATAGCCGCCACGCTTCCTCATTTCCACCGCCACGCTGAAGTCCCCGCAGGACGGGGCGCAACGAGTTCACCAAATCGAGTAATGCTGCCGCCTGATGGCCGATTTCGTGAATCAGAGATGATGCGATGCCGCTCCCCACCATGCGCTCGCGCGGCACGCGGATGATGGCGACAGGATTTTCGCCACCGCCTGGCAAACGCGTGCGAGCCCGGCGGATGGCTGCACCCGCTCCGCGGTCGACATAGCATATGACCGGCGGCACGCTGTAATAGCCGCCTGGTAACGTTAGCGCGTCGGCCGAAACAACATCCAGCCCCGATAGCCACACGCCGGTTTCATGCTCGCTACGCTGTGTGATCACGTCGTTGAATAGATCGAACTGGGTGATGGTGGCGTTAAACTTTAGCCTGAGAAAGGTGAAGCGACGCTGAGCATCTGCCGCAGTAGCCCCTGATGCTCCGGAGCCACGCAACCAGGCAAGGAAGTTTTGAATCATTTCGTGCAACTCACGCCGACCCATGGCAAGTTGCCGTTCTATCCCGGTCTGTGCGTTTGGCAGCAAAGCGGCGGCTGGTACCATGGGCTCAAGCAGAGCGAAGGGTCGCACGCGCGCCAGCCTGGTAAGTAAGGCACGCGCTTCCTGCGCCAGCATCCATGAGGCATAGGGGCTGATGGCCATTTCGCTTCACACGCCGTAAAGCACGATTTTGTTAGCACGGCGCACCCAACGCCCCGTCTGCCCACGGCCCGCACTTGGCGCGCCTCTCACGCCACCTGCCCCTATTTTTCCTAGCAAGCCGGGCGCAAACTGCTTTGCGGCCGCAGTTGCAGCGGACTGTGCAATAGAGCGAGGATTAGCGTTGCCAGGGGCCGAAGCGGCTTTTTTCACGGTGTCGGCGGCTAGACGAACGAATTGTCTGGCACCTTCGAACTCGAGGTCCTCTTGCTCCAGCATCTCTGCTTCAAGTCCGAGCGCCTTGCCTCCGGCCCTCGCAAGTCCGCTGCCGATCTTGGCACCCAGCGGGCCGCCAAAGTAGCCACCGATCGCGCCTCCGGCAAGAGGTAGCGCCTTCTTGGCGACACCTTTGAGAACACCACCGATGGCCCGCCCTACAGGGGAGCGGATTGCTTTTCCGGCAGCCCGCGCGGCCTTCTTGATGAAACTTCCAAGGAATTGTTCCAGCTCCTCTTCATTGGAAACACCGAGCAATTCATTTGCCCACTCCATTTCATCCGCCTCGCTGAAGAGACCGTCGATACCACTTTCCGCACCCCATTCACCTTGTTCAAATTCGAATTGTTCATCTTCGAAACCCATCTCGAATTCCGACTGCTCTTGGTTGTATTCCCTTTGTGTCTGATCGATGTCGTGCATGATAATCTCCTAAAAATGTAAAAAAATATGAAACAACAATGAAACAACAATGAAACAACAGCAAAAACTCGAACGAAAATTTTGCCCGGGTTATAAATTCACGATGATATTGTGGCCGCTGCGGCGCCAGTGACCTGTGTTCTTCGGCGTTCCCAAGCCAACACGTAGCAGTCCGGGCGCATGACGTTGCGCCGCCTGCACGATGGCCTTTTTTGCCATTTCTCGCGAATCTGCAGTGATGGGTGTGCTTATGGCATGCTTGACAGCGGCGCCCCCGAAGCGAACAAATCTTTTGGCGACCTCGAATTCCTTGTCTTCAGGGCTCAATCCCTCAAGTTCGAGCCCGAAGATTCGGCCTGCTTCGGATGTATGCTGTTCTCCAATCTGAGTCCCGCTATCCATGCCCACATATCTACTGAGCGCACGTTCAACTATTGGCAACGCTTGTTTAGCGGTATTTTTCAGAATCCCGCTTAAGGCTTGCCCTGTTGGTGAACTCACAAATCTACCCACAGCCTGTCCGGCCTGGCCGATCAGGTTTCCAAGAAAACGATCCAACTTTGCCTCGTCTGAGACTTCCAGCAGCGCGGCTGCCAGTTTCATCTCTTCGATTTCACTGAACACTTCCTCCGCGCCTGTTTCCGCTGTCCATCCAAGCTCTCCAGCTTCGAACTCTTCGGTTTCGAATGAGTCCAGCTCGGGGTTGTATTCCAGAAGGGTACGATTCATAAGGTGCTCCTTTTTTACAAACGGCGGAATGTTGAGACAAGGCTTCAGGCCCGTTACGGCTCGGCAGTTATGTGGAGCTTGATTACATATAAGCGAAAAGCGTGCCAGCTAAAAACTGCGACGCTTGGTAGCGACTAAATTGTCAATTTGTATAATTTAAAATGTCGACAATCTGGAGTGGACAACGTAGTTACAACTGCGGATACAGTGGTTCTACGGGATTTCCATCGTCAAACGAACCAAGTCAAGAGCGGCCTGAATTAGGATGTATTAAACTAGATGCCAGCTAATCGTTAGTTCGCTATCAGGGCGAAGTAGCTTTCGCTATTAAGGAGAAAGCATGCCTTTTAGGCGAAGCTGCTTTCGGCGTTAGGAATGAGGGATGTTCTTCGTTGATCAACTCGATCTTGGCAAGCTTGGTTTAGAGGGTCTAGCAGACCAGTCGGAATCCCCCCACTCAAAAATAACAAATTGCAATTGTAAAATGAAACAATTACACATGTTAATCAATTAGTTGAATTGTATTATATGAGTCGCTTCAAGCCGATAAAACGTGACATGAACTACCTGTTTCCGCCTTCGATTCATGACTGGTTACTGGAAAATCACTTGGCGCGATATATCGTTGAGATAGTTGAGCAACTGGACTTGAAGGCTATGGAACGCACCTAATAGCACAAGCGGAAGTGCCTGTTCCACCCCGCATTGCTGTTGTCCATACCTATGTCACAGGCGTGTTCTCCAGTTGCAAGCTGGAAAACACCACCTGCAACTCGATTGCATTTCGTTCAATGCTATAACGGCCAGATTGGGGTGGATATGGACAGCATGTTGATCGTGACAACTAACACCGTGCAGGCGTGTAATGACAAGTAGCAAATTGAACCGACACTTGAACAGCACAAGGCGTTACCGGTTGAGTTGTGTAAGCTGTAATGCCTGGTGGCGTATGCGAGCTACTTCTCCAAAGCCAACATCAATATTTGTTGTGAGCAGCAAATCACCCCTCGCTCAGCTCAATTTTCGCTCAGATTCATTAAATCCGCAGGCTGCTAGTTCAGAAAAAATAACAGTAGCCAGATGTTGTTGATTTGCGTCAAGACTGGAAAGCAGCTTTGAACCAGTTTAATGGTAATCCGGGATCAATGTTTGCCAGTACTGCCAAAACCGTCACTTCCGCGCTGACTAATGGGGAAATCCTGGACTATATTGAGTTGCATTTGCAGTACCGGCACGATTATTAATTGAGCTATACGATCCAGCGGCATTAGAGTAAATGGGTGCTGTCCGCGATTCCAGATAGAAATGAATATCTGTCCTTGATAGTCGGAATCGATTAATCCGACCAAATTGCCCAATACAATACCGTGTTTGTGCCCAAGTCCGGATCGTGGCAAAATCATCGCGGCGCACTGCGGGTCTGCCAGATGAATTGCAATGCCGCTTGGGATGAGATCGCATTGACCCGGCTGAATAATCATGCATTGGTCAATGCAGGCGCGTAAATCTATTCCCGCCGATCCGGTTGTGGCGTAAGCGGGTGGGTGCTCATGCAAGCGCGGGTCGAGAATTTTTACATCCACAGTTTTTTTCATAATTAATTTCCTTGCCGATAAAGTTTGACTACGTGTTGCAACAAAGCTCGCGCCAGTGTGAGCTTATCCGCGCGCGGCAATACATGCTCGCCCGCATCGTCAAATAAAACCAGCTCATTGTCATCTGATCCAATTGCTTGCTGCACTAGATTGGCTGCAAGTAGTGGAACTCTTTTGGCTTTGCGCTTCGTTGCAGCGTATTCGTACAGGTTGTGGCTTTCAGCCGCGAACCCCACGCAGAATGGTGGCTTTGGAAGCCCAGTGACATATCCCAGGATATCTGGATTAGGTAAGAGTTCCAGTGTTAGTCCACTTGTACTCTTCTTTATTTTTTGTTTGCTCGGTTGTGCTACGCGATAATCGGCTACGGCTGCTACACTAATAAAAATATTGGCAGCTGCGACATTTTTTTGGACTACCTCGAACATTTCTGCAGCACTGGTGACATTCATCAGCACGGCACCATGGGGGCTGGGTAAGGCCGTAGGACCAGAAATTAACGTAACTTCCGCACCTAGCTCCAGCGCGGCTTGTGCTATGGCGTAGCCCATTTTGCCGGAGCTGCGATTAGTCATGCCGCGTACTGCGTCTATTGCTTCATAGGTTGGTCCGGCAGTCAGCAGAACTTTCACGCCGGATAGTAATTTTGGTTGAAAAAAAGCAAGCACGGCGCGCGCCAACTCTATGGGTTCCTGCATGCGCCCCATTCCTTCCTCGCCACAGGCTTGCATACCGCTGACAGGGCCTAATATAGTTACACCATCAGCAACGAGTTGCTGGATATTGCGTTGCGTGGGGTGACTTTCCCACATTTGTCGGTTCATTGCAGGAGCGACCAGTAACGGACAATTGCGAGCCAAACACAGTGTGGAAAGCAGGTCATCGGCCAAGCCGTGAGCCAGCTTGGCGATAAAATCAGCTGTGGCCGGCGCGATTATGATGGCATCGGTGGTACGGCTGAGACTGATGTGCGCCATGTGATTAGTTGCGTGTTCGCCCCACTGATTGGTGTACACAGGCTTGCCGGATAGCGCCTGCATAGTGGTCGGCGTAATGAAGTGGCACGCAGCTTCAGTCATCGCAACCTGTATTTGTATACCCTGATTTACCAATAGCCGAGTTAATTCGGCACTTTTATAGGCAGCAATACCTCCGCTGATGCCAAGCACAATACGTTTTGTTTGAATTTGTTCCATAATGCTGCGCATCTTAGCAAGAACTGCTGTTCTTTATCAAAAAACCACAATGCTTAGGCAAAGGAGGGCAATGGGAATTAACAATTGGCCAGAGGGGGAACGGCCGCGCGAGAAGTTAATCCAGCGTGGTGCGACCTCACTATCGGATGCCGAGCTGCTGGCAATATTTCTGCGCACCGGTGTTGTGGGTAAAAGTGCGGTGGATTTGGCGCGTGATTTACTTACCCAATTCGGAACGCTTACACGTTTATTTGCAGCTAGCCAAGAAGACTTTTCTACCATATACGGTATGGGGCAAGCAAAATATGTTCAGTTGCAGGCCGTACTGGAAATGTCGCGGCGTGCCTTGCAAGAGGTAATGCGCATGGGCGATGCGCTGAACTCACCGGGCGCAGTACGAGATTATCTTCGATTGCTATTGCGTGGCCGCGAACAGGAAGTGTTCTTGGTTGCCTTCCTTACCGCACAAAACCGTGTGATTGCATCAGAGGAAATGTTCCACGGCACACTCACCCAGACCAGTGTGTATCCGCGCGAAGTGGTTAAACGCGCGTTGTATCATAACGCCGCTGGAGTAATCTTTGCACATAATCATCCTTCAGGTGTGACTGAGCCCAGTCAGTCCGATCGCCTACTCACCGAAACGCTTAAACAGGCACTCGCGCTGGTGGATGTGCGCGTTCTTGATCACTTCATTGTGGCAGGCGCTGACTGCCTCTCTTTTGCTGAGCGAGGAATACTGTAATTGCTTCTTTAGGGCAACTCTAAAAATCCAATCTTCGTCACAATACCGCGTTACTCGAAAAAAATTATCACTACAAGAAAAGTGGCGGAATCAGGGTAGCGGGTATATCGATATCGGTAACTGCAACAGTCGCATTTGTTATTGGCTGTACGTCCTCCTTGCCCCAGTAGCATCAAGGGTATGTTTCATGCGCATCTTATAATCCTTCCATGTCGATTACACATACCTTGCGTCATGAGAGATTTTAAACTTCAACCGCTTTTAAGTTCATTTTTTGATTGAAATTCAACTCATCTTTAAACTTTTTTATTATTTGGACAAGATTAAGCCTTGTATCTCATTAAACATGAGAATACAATTGCGAACTATTATCACTTGCAATATTAATTAGTTAAAGCATGAGCAATCTATGCATAGCTCTACTAATTGGTATCGACAAATGGAAATTATTTTTGCTCGAATTGAGAATGCACAGTGATGCCGTATTTTGCATGGGATGAAGTGCTCATCCAGCATCATGATAAGCGTACAGCTAAATGCACTAGTTTTAAGTATGTGGCACCGAATTGCCCGACACCGGTAGTGCATTATGTACTTGGCATTTCTTAATTTTATATTAATTTTATTTCGGAGAAACAATGAGTTATATAAGTAACCTCAAATGCGCTACCACCTCGGCGCAAAAACATGCAGGCATTCAAACTCGATGCAGCCATCGCCAAACTAAGCTCGTCATCGCAATGAATAGCGCATTACTTTGTTTTGGACTAGCCTCTACTACTTTATCGGGGACCGCAGTTGCGAAGTCAAACATTGATGCTAGTTCTGCTGTGCACGTATATAAAATTCCGCCCGGCTCGCTTAAGGTCGGACTTGATCGTTTTGTATCACAAGAAGGTATTAAACTCTCTTTGGACAATGTGGAAATTAAAGGGAAAGAGACTCTAGGAGTAAACGGCAATTACACCACGCAAGATGGACTAAATCGCTTGTTGGCCAGAAGCAAGCTTCAAGCGGAGCTGCAAGGTGATGTTTATGTTGTGCAAAAATTAGGAACGCCTAAATCAAGCAAAAACTACCTAGAGAGTTTGGCCGTCGCACCAGTTCCAGACAATGACATGACAGGAAGTATGGCCGCCGCACCAGAGCTAGACAATGACATGACAGAAAGTATGGCCGCCGCACCAGAGCTAGACAATGACATGACAGAAAGTATGGGCGTCGCACCAGAGCTAGACAATGACATGGCAGTGAGTATGGCCGCCGCACCAGAGTTAGGCAATGACATGGCAGTGAGTATGGCCGCCGTACCTGAATCAAACGGTGATGTAACAGAAAGCGTGGCCACCCTTCCAGTTGTAAAGGTTTCTGCAAAGCAAAAAGAGACTTACGCAATCGCCAAAACTACCACTGCAACCAAGACAAACACACTGTTGCGTGATGTCCCGCAATCTATCTCTGTTTTGACTAAGGCTGCAATTCAAGATCAAGCCGTCCAGAGCATAGCGGATACAGTGCGCTATGTTCCGGGCGTAGGGATATCTAATGGGGAAGGAAATCGTGATGCTATAGTTTTTCGTGGCAATCGCTCCACAGCAGACTTTTTCGTTGATGGCGTTCGCGATGACGTCCAGTACTTTCGCGATCTTTACAACATAGAAAGAGTTGAGGTGCTGAAAGGTCCCAATGGAATGATTTTTGGTCGAGGCGGCTCTGGAGGAGTCATTAACAGAGTTGCTAAAGAAGCTGGTTGGGATCAGGTACGTGAATTCTCAGCACAGGTGGGATCATACGATACAAAACGTGTGGCTCTTGACGTCGGGCAAGGCATTAATGATGTCGCCGCTGTCCGCCTCAATACCATGTATGAAGATTCGGGAAGCTATCGTGATGGCGTGGATCTGGAACGGTTCGGAATTAATCCTACCGTTACGATTATGCCAACTAACGATACCAAAGTTGTGTTAAGTGCAGAACATGTCGAAGATAAACGCACAGCCGATCGAGGAATTCCTTCTTTGGATGGGCGGCCTATCAGTACCAAGAGATCAACATTTTTTGGTGATCCAGATCGAAGCGTAGCTGATTCAAAGCTAACGGCATTCAACGCGATGATTGAACATAAATTTAATGATGATGTAAAGATTCGCAACCGCTCACGTTATGCTACTCAAGACAAATTTTATCAGAACGTATACCCCAATAGCTCTCTACAGGGAGGTAATGTAAAGATCAGTGCTTATAACAATCAAACTGATCGAGATACTTTTTTCAACCAGACGGATCTTCTGTTTTCCCTGGATACAGGGAGTGTGAAGCATGACATGGTAGCGGGTCTCGAATTCGGTCGCCAAGATACGGATGATTTACGTAAATCTGGATCTTTTAGTGGTAGTTCATCGATTCTCGTACCTATCAATAACCCGGTCACGACAGCTCCAATAACATTCTCGACACAGCCGGGAAATGCTGATATTAACAGCGTCATGAAACAAACATCGCTTTATGTGCAAGACCAGATCACAATAATACCTCAGTTACAAGCAGTTCTCGGCGTGCGCTACGATAAGTACACAGTAGATTTCCACAGTAATAACCTCGCTCCCCCTGAGAATAATAAACATACTAATGATAGTTTTTTCTCACCAAGGGTCGGCTTGATATACAAACCAATCGAGGAAGTATCACTTTATTCCAGCTATAGCACTTCATATGTGCCTAGAGCCGGCGAACAACTGACTTCGCTTAAGGATGTGAACAGTGAGACGCTCAAGCCGGAAAAATTCAAAAATGTGGAAGTTGGCGCTAAGTGGGATGTTCATCCTGATCTGGCTTTGACCACTGCCTTGTTCAGACTGGATCGTACCAATGTAATTCTTCCCGATCCGAATAATGCTGGCTTGTCTTTCTTAGGCGGTGGCCAGCGCAATGAAGGTTTTGAATTAGGTCTGGCTGGCAACATTACACCGGCTTGGAGCGTCATGGGGGGGTATACCTACCAAGACGGGAAAATTACCAACACGCAATCCTCTAGCGCCAAAGCAGGGGCGGTCTTGGCGGAGCTTCCAAAACACACATTTTCACTGTGGAACCGGTATGACATCGACCCGACATGGGGTGTGGGACTTGGATTTGTAAATCGTAGCTCGATGTACACCTCGACTAGCAATGTCGTTCGCTTGCCTGGCTTCTCTCGGGTGGATGCAGCTGTTTATACCAAGATTAATAAGAATTTGCGTGCTCAGTTGAATATCGAAAACTTGTTTGATACTCATTATTTTGCTGCTGCCCACAATGACAACAATATCACGCCAGGGTCACCCATTGCTGCACGAGTGTCACTCATTGCTAATTTCTAGATCTTTAGTCATCGTAGAAATTGATGCGTCGCAGGTGCTGCGGGTAATCCTTACCGGCCTTCGGCGCGGCCAATACAATGATTTGATCGCAGCAAGGATAATAAACAGCTCCGCCCCAAGGGGCGGAGTATTGTGACGAATTGCTCGAAAATCATAGATTTTCATTGCAATGTTATCTATGCGTCGCAAGATGCGGGGAATTTACCCATATAGATTGAAGTTGATACAGACAAAAATGGCGTTGTAAGTTTGAGCGGCACGCCCCAATGTCAATCAGAAGTGGATAAGGCTTTTTCAATTGCTCAGAATACCAAAGGAGTCATTACGGTTCACAATGAAATTAAAATCCTACAATGCAACTAAGCCATTGATCTAAATTTAATATATTTAAATATGTTGCATTATGTGTCGGTAAAGTGAAGGTCGTTTACTTTATTCGAAATACTTTATACCTGGCAGCCTGCCGGACTTAAAGGTAGTCGACTGCAAATAACTTGGAGAATTTATGGAACGCGCACGCATGCCCACCAGTTTTCCCGAGCAGTTAATTACATCTCCAAACGATTATGACAACAGAATGGAGTTGACACTGAATGAGCACGGAATGATCCGCGGCTGCAACATTCCCAGCGGCGATCTGTTCGGCTATCGTCGAGGTGCATCAGCCTGGGGGCATCTTTCAGAACTGATGCCAGAATTTTCCTCAATTTATCTGATTCGTTCTGGTCAGATTAATCCCCGCTTACGTTTTCTTTCTCGTATGGGCCACCGATTTAAATTGATAAGTTTTGACGGCAAACTTTCTGACGTCAAGTTTTTCATCCGAGTTATAGAAAACCAAGGTAAACGTAACATGCGCGTCATGATATTCCCTTTTTGAACAGTTTGTTAGACTGCTAAATTAGTTGGTATTCTCTGAAAAATTGACCGTTATTGGTAGGTCTTCAAGACTTGCAATTATTTAAATTGCTAGTGTCGACTTACCCTCCGCATCGAGCATTTATTTTCACTACGGTAGTGCGCTAAGCCGAATGGTTCCATGCTCAAGTAAGCGCGTAACTCCAGCAAATGCTCACTTCGCGTAGTCTCCCGCTAGTCTCCCGCTAGTCTCCCGCTCGACGTACTGGGGCCAGCACGCCGGGTCGATGCGCAATTGCCGTCCAATCTACCGTGGCAGCAATGCTGGGACTTCGGTATCAGTCAGCAGACCTTGCCTCGAGAAGCGCAGCAGGCACAACTGAACGACCACGCCAAGCCGTTGATGCAGAACGCGAAATCAAGGCGTTATGTTTTTTGAATTGGTTCTTGAAATTGAATTATAAATCGCTTACAATTCAATGAGTTTAGATAATAAATGATTCCCATGCAGCCCCCATTACATGCTTGACCTCAAGCGAAGTGCTGTCCGTGAATCGGTAAGCTGCTGATGGGCAGTTACGCCGTATTCACGCAGGCGCACCCCGAAATGCCGTGGAGCAGTATGCGTAATCGCAACGCCCTCGGCTATTCGACATCAACCGTGGAGTGGCGTGGAAGACGGCGCAGGTAGCGCTGCCAGATTTGCTTAAGCAACTATCCTGCCCATGTGCAATGAGGCTGGGCAATAATCCACCGTCGCAAGACTTCTAATTAAAGGATCAGCGGTCCGCCGCCATTGACACTGGCAGGCCGTCTTGCCGTTTTTTTTCCACGTCCGCTATACTACTTGGCGCCAGCCTCGGCGCACGCTTAACTGTTCACAAAGGTATCGATCATGTCTGTTTCCTCTCCCGGTCCAAAATCCAACGGCTCTCGTACGCTGCTACTGAAAGAGGCGAGAAAACTGCTGCTGATTGTTTCCGTGAGACTCAACCGAGAAATATTTGCGTAATGGACATTCTGTCACTCATCCTGCTGCTGCTGGCCGTTACGGTCGCCGTTGTGCTCACCTTCCAGCGACTGCACATCCCCACCAGTCTGGGCTATTTGCTGGTCGGAGTAATTCTCGGGCCACACACGATCGGGCCGATCGTCAATGTGCCGGAGTTCAAGGCCATGGCTGAATTTGGCGTGGTTTTCCTGTTGTTTACGATCGGTCTGAATTTCTCTTTGCCCCAGTTGCACGCACTTCGGCATCAGGTGTTTGGGCTCGGCACGGGACAGGTGGCCTTCACGACCGTCGTGGTCGGCGTCGCCGCTTGGCTGGCTGGATTGCCTGCTGCTGCGGCATTCGTGATCGGGGCCGTGTTTGCCCAATCGTCCACTACCATCATCGGTAGCCAATTAACCGAGCAAAAGGAAGAGAGCTCGCCCCACGGCCGACTCGGGCTGGCGATGTCGGTGTTCCAGGATGTCACAGCGGTGCCTTTTCTGGTGGTCATTCCTGTCCTGGGCATGGCGGTGAGTGCCGAATTATTGGCGGTGGAACTGGGATGGGCGATGGTCAAAGCCTTGCTGGCGTTCGCACTCGTGTTCTATTTCGGTCGCTGGTTGCTGCGCCCGCTGTTTCATCTCGTCACCCGGCGCCGCTCTGCCGAGGTATTCACGCTGGCCGTGTTGCTTGTGGCCTTGCTCGCCGCCTGGACGACCTTCAGCCTCGGTCTGTCGCTGGCATTCGGCGCATTTCTGGCTGGCATGATGCTGGGCGAGACTGAGTTTCGTCACCAGGTTGAATCCAGCATCCGCCCCTTCCGCGACGTGCTGCTCGGTCTCTTTTTCATCGGTATCGGCATGCTGTTCGACCCGGCGACGATCCCTCACATATGGCATTGGGCCTTGCTCGGCGCACTGCTGCTCCTGGTGAGCAAAATACTGCTTGTCGCGGCTATGGTGAAGAAGAGCGGTATCGACACCCTGACGGCGTTGCGTACGGCATTGCTACTGGCTGTGGGCGGAGAATTCGGCTTCGCCCTGCTGGCCATCGCGCTCGATGCCAAGGTAATCGACTTAAACGTGGGGCAGATCGCGCTGACCGCTGTCCTGTTCTCAATGATCGCGGGGGCCTTTCTCATCCACTTCAATCATGCCATCGCCACCCGTTTAGTAAACGTCCGCCAGGATGCGGACCAGGGCATTGCCCACAGCGTGTCGGACGCACCTGAGCCACAAGTCGTTATTGGCGGCTATGGCCGTGTCGGCCACACCGTCGCTGTGCTGCTGAAGGCCAGCAGCGTGCCATTCGTGGCTTTTGACACCGACCCGCAGCGGGTGGCGCAGGGGCGGGTCGATGGTCTCCCGGTGCAGTATGGCGATATCTCCGATGCTGAATTTCTGGCGGCGATTCATGTGGAACGGACCTCCCTGGTCGTCATCACGGTGGATGATCACGCCAATGCGTTGCGCACCGTTGCGGTTCTGCGCAACAGTTACCCGCACGTCCCCGTCATCGCACGGGCACGTGACCTCGAATCGAGCTCACGACTCATCGACGCTGGCGCCACCCACGCCTATCCGGAGGCAATTGAAGCCAGCTTGCGCCTGGGGGCGACTGCGCTGCGGATGCTGTCGATTCCGACCGATGATATCGATATAATGCTTCAGGACGTGCGCGATTGGGACTACAAACCCGTGCTCGAAGAAGAACCCGCTCAGGAGAAAAATCCATGACATCGCTCACGCGCATTCTCGCCGCCACCGATTTGTCGGCTCCCGCTCGCCACGCCACGGAACGCGCAGCCCTCGTGAGCAAGGACACGGCCGCGCCGCTCGATCTGCTGCATGTTGCGAATCTCGCGCCCCTGGATCGGCTGCGGCAGTTAATGGACACCACGCCAGGCGAGATGGAGCGGCGGGTGCTCGATGCCGCGCGGCAACAACTACATGACCTGGCGGCTTCCCTCCAGCAACGCTATGGTGTAATGGCTGGCACGCATGCGGTAGCCGGTTCCTTGTTGTCCGAACTGGCCAAGGAGAGCAAAAGTCTGGCTACTGGTCTGTTGGTCTGTGGCGCCAAAGGGGAAAGCGTCATTCGGCGCCTTTTGCTGGGAACGACGGTGATGCGGGTTTTGAGCACGACTACGTGCCCCGTCCTGGTGGTCAAGCAAACCCCCCACGAACCCTACCGCCGAATCCTTGTGGCAGTCGATTTCTCATCCTCGTCGCTGCGCGCGATCCAGCAAGCACGCAGTATCGCCCCACAAGCCGACATCGTACTGATGCACGCCTTTGATGTTCCCTTCGAGGGGCAATTGCGCTACGCCAGCGTGGACGAGGACATCATTAATCACTATCGGATCATTGCCAAACAGGAAGCCACCCAAAAACTCCATTCTCTGTGCGAGGAAGCTGGGCTTCCGCTCTATAAAACCCACCAGATCGTCCTGCATGGCGACCCAACTTCACGAATCATCGAGCAAGAGCAGGAACGGGATTGCGATCTAATCGTGATGGGGAAGCACGGTGAGAGCTTACTTGAAGAACTGCTGCTGGGCAGTGACACCAAGCGCGTCCTGGCCGAATCCCAAAGCGACGTACTAGTAACGGTGTGACCATGATCAAAGCTGAGCTGGACATCCATGACGCTGGAGGAAGTCGCCAACTATTTGTGGGAGACGCAACATAAGCTGTACAGGCACTTCCAGAAAGGTGCATTGCCTGCGTTCATGAAATACCACTGTATAAAGCCTCGATATATTTACAGCGAACTGGGGTGGGGCAGTGATTGTGGAAAATACCGTGAGGCAAATATCTACTCAGGACATAGAGGCTATTACCGAGCTGCTTCATTCACCTGTCCAGTATATAGATTATCTTCGCAAATTTGATGCACTATGTCATGTCTGAAGGAACCACTGTACGTGGCCGACTGTGGGGTCGTTCTACCGCTCACCGCAATTACTCCTTAACAACGCCAATCATCTCCATGTATCATTAAATATTATTATACAATTCAAGTACGTTACTTTGTTTTTTAATGCTATATATTATATAAATATTAACCGAAAACTCATACAATAACCAGACATTAACTCCTAGCAATAAAGGTTCGTAGGCCAGTTGAATATTGAGAATATGCACATTGCCATGCGCAACTATATATTCGTAAAAGTCGGCATCCCGTTAACCACAACACATACGCCATTTGATTTGGTCCGTTGAAAGTCTCGTTGTTGAATTTGTAATAAAGGCAGCCAAAAAATGCATCAAATTAACGGCAGGAACTCTGAATGAAGAATAAAGTCCTTTGGATTACGAGCGGATTATTAGTGGTCGCCGGAGTGTTTACGATCTTTTTATTAGCCGGGAAGCAGGAAGAGCAAGCGCCGTCAAAGAAGCGTGGCGGTATTGATGGTGCAAGCCGATCTCTGCCAGTGACGGTTGCAATTGCCCGGACCGGTGATATCGATGTAGTGATTAACGCGTTAGGCACTGTTACAGCGCGCAACACTGTAACAGTCAAACCCCGCGTCGACGGCCAACTTGTGCGCGTTGCTTTCCGTGAAGGCCAAATCGTGAAGATTGGAGATTTGCTTGCAGAAATTGACCCGCGCTCTTTCCAGGCGCAACTCGATCAAGCGAACGGACAGTTAATGCGGGATGAGGCCTTACTTGCCATTGCGCGGCTTGATCAGGTTCGCTATCGCGGCCTGCTGGAGAAGGATTCGATCGCTAAACAGCAGGTCGACGCGCAAGAAGCGCTGGTAAAACAATATGAAGGTGACGTGCAAGCGGATAGGGCACTGGTGGATAATGCCAAGCTCCAGCTTGCTTTCACAAAAGTTACGGCACCAATTGCTGGCCGCCTTGGGCTGCGCTTGGTTGACAAAGGTAACATGGTGCGCGCCACTGATACTGGCGGTTTAGTTGTTATTACTCAGACCCAGCCGATTACCGTTATTTTCTCAATTCCTTCAGGCAATCTCACCGATGTAATGAGCAAGCTTCAGGATAATCAACAACTGACAGTTGAAGCTTGGGATCGTGACGATAAGAATAAATTGGCGACTGGCGTGCTGCAGTCGGTAGATAACCAAATTGATGTCACAACGGGAACAGTCAAGCTTAAGGCTGAATTCACAAATTCTGACAACACGCTTTTTCCGAATTTGTTTGTCAATATCCACTTGCGCATCGAAACTCAACATGGGGTTACTTTAATTCCGACTTCAGCATCCCAGCATGGCACGGAGGGAGCTTTTTTCTATGTGGTGAATGAGGACAAGACAGTGAGCTTGCGGCCGGTCGTGCTCGGGCAAGTTTCGGGCAATATCGTTGCGGTCGAGAAGGGCTTGGTTCCTGGCGAGAAAGTCGTAATCGACGGTGCAGACAAGCTGCATCAGGGTGCAACAGTTGAGATAATTTCCCCTGGCGAACGAAGCGGAGAAAACAAAGACCTACCTGAAGGTGACAGGCGCCAAAATCAGCGAAAACCACCAGCCGAGAGCAAAGTCGGGGCATGAACCCTTCACGTCCGTTTATTCTCCGGCCAGTTGCGACCACACTGTTTATGGTCGCAATCCTGTTTTCAGGAATACTGGCCTACAGCTTATTGCCAATTTCAGCCTTGCCGGAGGTTGATTACCCGACTATTCAGGTGACTACTTTTTACCCCGGTGCCAGCCCCGACGTAACGACATCTTCAATTACCGCACCATTGGAACGCCAGTTCGGGCAAATGCCCGGTTTGAGCCAAATGTCTTCCAGCAGTTCAGGCGGTGCCTCAGTCATCACACTACAGTTCGGACTCGATCTCAGTCTTGATGTTGCCGAACAAGGCGTGCAGGCAGCGATTAACGCTGCTAGTTCTTTCCTGCCTGATGATCTACCGATGCCGCCGGTTTACAGCAAGGTCAATCCTGCTGATGCGCCTATAGTTACATTGGCGATTACGTCCGCATCGCTGCCACTGCCGAAAGTGCAAGACTTGGTGGATACACGCTTGGCGCAGAAGCTTTCGCAGCTTTCTGGCGTTGGCTTGGTAAGTGTCGGCGGCGGTCAACGGCCCGCTATTCGCATCCAGGCTAATCCCAAAGCACTTGCAGCAACGGGTCTTAACCTCGACGATATTCGCATTGCTATCGGGAATGCCAATGTAAACATTGCGAAAGGAAGCTTTGATGGCGCGGCCCGGGCCTCAACCCTGGATGCCAATGATCAACTCAAGTCCGCCGAAGAATACCGAAATCTAATTATCGCCTGGCGCAATGGCGCCCCGATCCGATTAAGTGACATTGCTGACACCATTGATGGTGCCGAGAATACTCATCTTGCGGCTTGGTCTGACCAGACACGTGCTGTGATCCTGAATATTCGGCGTCAACCCGGGGCCAATGTCATCGAAACGATGGATAACATCAAGGCGCTTTTGCCGCAACTGCAAGCTTCGTTACCTAGCGCTATCAATGTCAAAATTCTCACTGACCGAACGACTACAATCCGTGCTTCGGTGGAAGATGTGCGCTTTGAACTGATGCTTGCTATCACGCTGGTGGTGATGGTGATCTTTCTGTTTTTACGTAGCGTGTATGCCACCATTATCCCCGGCATTGCGGTGCCACTGTCGCTTATCGGCACTTTTGGAGTCATGTATCTGGCTGGTTTCAGCATCAATAATTTGACACTGATGGCGTTAACTATTGCTAGCGGTTTTGTGGTGGATGACGCAATCGTAATGATCGAGAACATCACGCGTTATATTGAAGCTGGCGATTCGCCCTTACAAGCGGCGCTCAAGGGCTCTGAACAAATTAGTTTCACTATTATTTCGCTGACCTTTTCGCTGATCGCTGTACTGATTCCACTGTTGTTCATGGGAGACGTAGTCGGCCGGTTATTCCGCGAATTCGCTATCACATTGGCAGTGGCGATTCTGATATCTGCTGTGGTATCGCTTACCCTCACGCCGATGATGTGTGCAAAGTTGCTGCGTCATGTACCGGTTGCCGAGCAAAGTCAGTTTTACCGTAAGAGCGGCGTGTTTTTCGATAACGTAATTGCGCGTTATGGCGTCATGCTCAACTGGGTTCTTGACCGTCAGTTTGCCACGTTGCTGGCGGCTGGAGCTACACTGGGTCTTAGCATTATTCTCTATATTATTGTACCAAAAGGTTTTTTTCCAGTGCAAGACACTGGAGTGATTCAAGGTGTGACTCAAGCTCCTCAATCTATTTCTTTTGCGGCAATGGCCGAACGTCAACAAACACTCGCTCAGGTTGTGCTGAAAGACCCTGCGGTGGAGAGCTTGTCGTCATTTATTGGCGTTGATGGCACGAATGCCACACTAAACAGTGGCCGCATGCTGATTAACCTCAAACCGAAGAGTGAGCGCGACGTGGACGCCAGTGGCGTGATTCGCCGTCTGCAAAACAGTCTGGAACAGGTGCATGGAATAGAGATGTACATGCAGCCAGTACAAGATTTAACGATAGAAACGCGAGTAAGTAGTACTCAATATCAGTTCAGTCTCGCAGACGCCAATCCTGCCGAGTTGGACGAATGGGCGACCAAAATGCTGGAGCGCCTGCGCCAATTGCCGGAGCTCATTGATGTTGCCAGCGACCTTCAAAACCAGGGTTTACAGGCATATGTCGAGATCGACCGTGACACCGCTAGCCGGTTTGGCATAACGCCTGCGGCAATTGATAACACGTTATACAATGCCTTTGGTCAGCGATTAATCTCAACAATATTCACCCAATCCAGCCTATATCGCGTAGTGCTGGAAGTTAAACCTGATTCTCAGCGAGGGCCGGAGGCTCTCAATGGAATTTACATCGTAGCGCTTGATGGTAGTCAAGTGCCGTTATCGTCGATCGCTCGTATTTCAGAACGTTCAACACCGCTGTCTGTAAACCATATCGATCAGTTTCCCGCCGCCACTATTTCCTTTAACTTGGCGACCGGTGCATCGTTGGGTAACGCAGTGAAGGCTATCCGTGCTGCGGAACAAGAAATTGGTCTGCCTGTTAGTGTTCAAACCGGTTTTCAGGGAGCTGCCCTGGCGTTCCAAGCTTCACTGAGCAACATGTTGTTACTGATTCTTGCGGCAATCATTACTATGTATATTGTTCTGGGCGTGCTCTATGAAAGCTTCATTCACCCAGTCACCATTCTGTCCACTCTACCTTCTGCTGGAGTCGGAGCATTATTAGCACTATTGATCTCGCGCACAGACCTTGGAGTAATCGGCATCATAGGTATCATTCTGCTCATTGGCATTGTTAAAAAAAATGCCATTATGATGATCGACTTCGCGCTGGTTGCGGAGCGTAACCATGGCAAAACACCACGCGAAGCAATCTACGAAGCCTGTTTGTTACGTTTCCGTCCGATTCTGATGACGACCATGAGTGCTTTACTTGCTGCACTTCCATTAATGCTCGGTACCGGCGTTGGGTCCGAGTTGCGCCATCCTCTGGGCATCACTATGGTGGGAGGGTTACTGGTCAGCCAAGTGTTAACTCTGTTTACTACGCCGGTAATTTACCTTACTTTTGATCGGTGTGTGCAACGCTTCAGATCGCCCCCGGTTGCCGAGCATGCTTAAGGCGTAACTCGGTCATGTTGCCATGAACCTATCTGAAATCTTCATAAATCGCCCGGTTGCCACGACACTATTGGCGCTAGGTATCGTATTGTCGGGGATAATTGCATTTACATTGCTCCCAGTAGCATCCTTGCCACAAGTAGATTTCCCAACAATTTCGGTACGGGCATCATTGCCGGGGGCAAGTCCTGAAACGATGGCTGCCACGGTAGCCACACCGCTTGAACGATCACTTGGCCTCATCGCGGGCGTGACTGAAATTACCTCGTCCAGCACGCTGGGTTCAACCAGAATCACTTTGCAATTCGATCTTGGCCGCGACATTGATGGCGCTGCACATGACGTTCAGGCGGCAATGAACGCGGCGCGAAATCTGCTGCCCACGGGCCTTCCCAACAACCCAGACTACCGCAAATCCAATCCGGCCGCGGCACCCATTATGATTCTTTCTCTTACCTCAGAATCGATGGATCGAGGGCAGATGTATGATGCGGCATCAACTATCCTCGCTCAAAAAATATCTCAGGTGAAAGGGATGGGTGAGGTGACTGTAGGCGGCAGTTCGCTACCTGCCGTGCGCGTATTGCTTAACCCGAGTGTCCTGAACAAATTTGGCATCGGCGTTGAAGATGTCCGTGCTGCAATCGTTGCCACTAACGCTAACAGGCCTAAAGGCTCACTTGAGATTGGAGACCGGCACTGGCAAATATTGGCTAACGATCAAGCCAAAACTGCTGCTGAATATACTCCGGCAATCGTAGCGTATCGTAACGGTGCCCCCGTCCGTCTTGCCGATATTGCTCAGGTCGTGGATTCAGTACAAGACATTCGAAATGCCGGACTAGTCAATGGTAAACCGGCGGTGATGCTGATTCTGCGTCAAGAGCCAGGCGCCAATGTTATTGAAACCGTAGATCAAGTGAAGAAATTGTTGCCGCTATTGCGCGCTTCTATACCGCCGGCAATGACTCTGACACTGGTGTCGGACCGCACGCCAACTATTCGCGCATCATTACGTGAAGTCGAGCACGCACTGTTGATTTCAATCGCTCTGGTGATGTTGGTTGTATTCCTGTTTCTGCGCGACATTCGAGCTGCTCTGATTCCAAGTGTCGCGGTTTCAGTATCGTTGATCGGCACTTTTGGCGTGATGTATCTGGCCGGTTTCAGCCTGAACAATATCTCGCTAATGGCACTGACTGTCTGTACCGGATTTGTGGTGGATGATGCGGTAGTGATGCTGGAAAATATTTCTCGCCACATCGAGAACGGCGTTTCGCCATTTAAAGCGGCCGTACAAGGAGCGCGCGAGGTGAGTTTCACAGTATTATCAATGAGCCTGTCCTTGATCGCCGTGTTCATACCGATTATGTTAATGGGCGGTATCGTCGGGCGACTGTTTCGAGAATTTGCGATCACGTTGTCGGCGGCCATTCTGGTATCTCTGGTTGTATCGCTTACTGTGACACCCATGATGTGTGCACGGCTATTGCGTCCACGCTCGGTGTCACCGCAAGGGCGTTTCCTTCGGGTAAGTGAGCGTATCTTCAATGCACTATTGAATGGCTACCGTGTATCCCTCGAATGGGCACTCGCACACAGTCGCATCATGCTGTTCATTCTGCTAGCAACGATTTGCCTTAATGTTTATCTCTATATAGCCATCCCTAAGGGCTTCTTTCCACAGCAGGACACCGGCCGCCTGGCGGGCGGTATTCAGGCAGACCAAAGCATTTCTTTCCAAGCCATGGAAGTCAAACTTGCTACTTTTGTGGACATTGTCAGCCAGGATCCTGCGGTAGAAAGTGTCGTAGGTTTTACCGGAGGAGGGCAGGTAAACACGGGACGAATGTTTGTTGGTCTAAAGCCTTTGGCTGAACGTCAGTTATCCGCTGACAAGGTTATCGCACGGTTGCGCGGTAAGCTCGGCGATGAACCCGGTGCAAAACTGTTTCTTCAAGCGGTACAGGATATTAGAGTCGGCGGTCGTTCCAGAGACGCGCAATATCAATACACGCTCCAGGCAGACAGGATTGATGAATTGCGTACTTGGGAGCCCCTCATCCGCGAAGCATTACAAGCGCTACCGCAAATTACAGATGTCAACACCGACCAACAAGACAACGGTAGACAGACCTCGCTGACCATCGACCGCGATGCTGCTGCACGGCTGGGACTAACGCAAAGGATGATAGATACGACATTGAATAATTTGTTCGGCCAGCGCCAGGTATCAACGATATACAACCCATTGAACCAGTATCGAGTGGTTATGGAAGCCGCCCCGCAATATTTGCAGAGCCCGGAAGCACTGAAGGACGTGTTCTTCATTGCCCCCGGAGGCTTGCAAGTACCACTTGCCGCATTCGCCCGTTGGGAAGAGACGGTAACGCCACTGGTTGTTAATCACCAGGGCCAATTTGCCGCCTCAACGATTTCATTTAACCTCCCCGAAGGCGTATCCCTTTCAGAAGCTACGCGGGAAATTGAGAATGCAATGGCGAAGATCGGTGTACCTGTGTCTGTGCATGGTAGTTTTCAGGGTACAGCTAAAGTATTTCAGGAATCGCTTGCTAATCAACCACTACTCATCCTTGCCGCCTTGATTGCAGTGTATATCGTGCTCGGCATGCTTTATGAGAGCTTTATTCATCCTATAACCATTCTTTCAACGTTACCGTCGGCGGGAGTAGGGGCCCTGCTAGCGCTGCTAGCATTCAAAATGGATTTTAGTATTATGGCGTTGATTGGCGTCATCCTTTTAATCGGCATTGTCAAGAAGAACGCGATCCTGATGGTTGACTTTGCGCTGGAAGCAGAACGGCAGCGTGGCTTGAGTCCACGTGATGCGATCTATGAAGCCTGTCTATTACGTTTCCGTCCAATCATGATGATCAGCATGGCCGCCATGTTTGGCGCACTACCGCTCGCCTTAGGCACAGGCATGGGGTCTGAAATGCGTCAACCTCTGGGAATCTCTATTGTTGGTGGGTTAATTTTAAGTCAATTGCTAACGCTGTACACGACACCCGTCGTTTACCTGTATCTCGATCGATTTCGGCTATGGTGTCAAAAAGCCTGGAAGCAAAGGCCCCAGGTTAAATTACTGAATTATGAAAAATTTGACTCTATGTGATTCGTAGTGGGTAATCCTTCGATAGTGCAAACTTTAGTCATCTTGTCATTCCGACTGAGTATTGCTGTGTTTTTACAGCAATGTGACGAGGAATCTGGATGCTCGAATCAGAACTGAGCGCACTAAGATCTCTCCGTATGGTCGAGATGACACTATGCTGGATGACCACTATGGTAGATGACAGGCACTTTGTGATTCGTAGTGGATATTCCTTCGATAAGTGCAAACTTTAGTCATCTTGTCATTCCGACAGGGTATTGCTGTGTTTTTACAGCAATACGACGAGGAATCTGGATGCTCGAATCAGAACTGAGCGCGCAAAGATCTCTCCCTATGGTCGAGATGACACTATGCTGGATGACTACTATGGTAGATGACAGGTACTTTGTGATTCGTAGTGGGTAACCCTTCGATATGTGCAAACTTTAGTCATCTTGTCATTCCGACAGAGTATTGCTGTGTTTTTACAGCAATATGACGAGGAATCTGGATGCTCGAATCAGAACTGAGCGCGCAAAGATCTCTCCCTATGGTCGAGATGACACTATGCTGGATGACTACCATGGTAGATGACAGGTGTTTTTCTCTGAAGAAGGTAGAAAATTGATTACCCTCTCTATTTCACATAGAGCCAAAAATTTAACGGAGTTGAAAAAACTTCAGGAGTTAATTTTGAAAAAAACTAACAATATTATTTGCGTACTGGTATTTCTAAGCCTAAGCGGATGTGCTGTGGGACCTGATTACAAACGACCTGTCGTCATACCGCCAACCACCTTCAAGGAAGAAGCAAATCTTTGGAAATTGGCAGAGCCTAGAGATCACACGCTACGTGGCAACTGGTGGGAAATATATGGTGACATCCAGCTAAATGCGCTCGTACAACAAGTATCAATCTCTAACCAAAACATACAAAGCGCTGAAGCGCAATATCGGCAAGCGCTCGCTCTTCTGGGTGTCGCGCGCGCACGATACTTCCCAACAGTATCCGGGAGCTTTGCTCAAACGCGGGGACAAGGCACAAGCTCAACCAACTCTGGGGTAACAATTCCCGGCAATGCTTCCAGATCGATTACCAATACAAACCGGCTATTAATAAATGCCAACTGGGAGATAGATTTGTGGGGACGAATCAGACGCACCGTTGAATTAAATCAAGCGTCAGCTGAAGCCAGTGCCGCAGACCTACAATCGGCACTGCTAAGTGTTCAATCTACGTTGGTACAAACTTATTTTCAATTACGAATCAATGACGCACAAGGTAAACTGCTGGACCAAACAGCTAAAGCCTATATGCGGTCGCTTGAAATCACTCAAAATCGCTATGAAGCTGGCATGGTGGGACGTTCTGACGTTGTTCAAGCACATACACAATTAAGGTCTACCCAAGCTCAAGCGATCGATCTTGGCGTAGAAAGGGCACAGCTTGAACATGCGATCGCTGTGCTGATCGGAAAAGCACCGTCTAATTTTTTACTTAAACCAAGCACAGTCCTGCCAAAGTTGCCAGAATTTCCTGCCGGCCTCCCGTCTGAATTGCTGGAGCGGCGCCCTGATATTGCGGCAGCGGAACGCCGCGTTAAGGCCGCCAATGCTCAAATCGGCGTCACCCAATCTGCATTTTTCCCAACTTTAATTCTCGGTGCCTCAACGGGATATCAAAGTTCCATGCTTTCCAATTTGATATCCCTGCCGAGGCGAGTATGGTCTTTAGGGCCGAACATTGCTGCGACACTGTTTGACGGCGGGGTGCGGTCATCGCAAAAAGAGCAGGCAATTGCTTTATTTGACAAAAGCGTTGCTGATTATCGCCAGGTTGTTCTAGCTGGATTTCAAGAAGTTGAAGACAATCTTTCGACATTACGCATCCTGAATGATGAAGCCAAGGTACAACGTGAAGCGACGCAGTCTGCACAGGAATCCGTCACACTCTTTAATAACCAGTACATAGCGGGAACAGTAAGTTATTTGAATGTAGTCACGGCACAAGCAACAGCATTGGATGCGGATATACGCAGCCTCAATATCACTGGCCGAAGTTTGGTTGCCAGTGCTGCTTTGCTTAAAGCATTGGGTGGGGGTTGGGCCGAAGCTGACACCACTCAGCAGCAAATCCCACGGAAAGGTGTATAGCGTGAGGGATTTATGATGTTGTTGCCGATATTGGTTGTGCCTGGGCGGGGAGGGTGCTTAATCTTGGTTTGGAATTAGCTTTGGCGGTATTGTTTTGGTTTTTCAACTGCTTGGATGGGTCAGAAGAAGGTTGAATTATCTGCTAGGCACGGCTGTTAAGGTTGGATAATTCGAAAATTTTGGCTGACCTAAAGTTAAATCCAGCCAAACAAACGGTTAGGGTAATGAAAAATAGTGGGGAGCTGGTAATGCTTGACTATGCTTGCAGATATAGGCAGCATTGTTGGCTTATGGAAATGTTTTCTATATTCGTTAGCCGTCACGGAACCCACCTATGCCAAGGCCCGATCGCAATGAACTCCCTTCTTGGCGCGAATTTGAGCTTCTCGTCGCGAGAATAGAGCAGACACTGGCGGGCAGTGGAGTTAGCGTCACTTCCCCAGACCGCATTCCCAGCCGGATAACACGACGGATGCGCGAAGTCGACGCATCAATTCGCGTACGTGCGGGCAGTTCGGATATCTTGGTAACCATCGAGTGCCGAAAGCGCCGCGCGACACAGGACGTTACCTGGATCGAGCAGCTGGGATGCAAGCGGCAGGCAATAGGCGCGTCGAGAACAATCGCCGTTGCATCAACTGCTTTTTCGAAAGGTGCGATCCTTGCTGCGTCCCACTACGACATAGATCTTCGAGTACTGTCGGATATCACTGACGAGGAAGTTCAGAGTTGGATCCTGCCTCACTCCGTCGTGCACGTTTACAAGTCCTGTGACCTCATCGAGCAACCGGAGATCGTTTTCTATGAGGCGAAGGATGACAACTTTAATTCTCATCTACCAACCGCCGGAACTGAAGGTGTCGATTCAGCGATCTTCGAAGCGACTGATGGCGTGACCTTGACGTTGAACGATCTCTGGCTGCGCGCCGATGATCAGTTGAAGATCTTTGACGCTGTGCCAAAAGACGATAAGGCGCACGTCTGTCGCCTCTCTCTCCGACCCTCAGATAGCTTACACCTATGTACAAGACTCGGTCCGCGGCGAGTCCATGAAATCAAGATGGCACTCTCGCTACGCTGGAAGCACGAGCAGATCTTACTGAGTGATGCAAAGGTAGTCGTGTACCGGCCAGCAGACCCGAATGACCCTATGCGCCCTCAGGTGCGGGCGGAATTCGAGTCCAAGGAAGCAAGTAACGTGAACCTTCGGTTTGGTATGCTGTTTGAGCCCGACAGTACAACTGGCACATTTAGCATTGAAACTCTACCTCCGAAGAAGTAAGAAAGCCCGGTAGGTTGGGCTGAATGCAATGAAGCCCAACATCACAGCGTACGGATGAACATCTGCGTTACCTGCATGCCGATGCAGCGGGAAACACATACTTCTTCACTATTGATCTTACGGAACGGCGCTCCGATGTGTTTGAGCGCACGGGGTCAGTTTTAACATTCCAATACAGCATTGCCGTTCCCGCAAAGACAGGAACCCAGTTAATTCAATGCACTGGATTCCGGCCTTCGCCGGAATGACGACTTAATCAGCGCTTCCCTTAGTTCTATTACGGAATTTTTACGCCTTTCCAAGTACCGTATGTCCACTCACCGGAAGCGGTGCCATTTGGATAAAAATGCCCCCAAAATCTCGTGCCACTGCTTGAGGTACCAAATCCCAATTCCGCCGTTCCTCTGCCGTTGATGCTAACTGTTCCCTGAAGGGTTCCAGCCGTCCCATCAAAATCTTGCCATGTGCCTGACAAACTACCTTGAGGAGTTAGGATCCCCGCCCATGTGCCTTGGTTGGTGTAAGTACCCTGATACGAGCCAGCCAAGAGAGTTCCGAGGGTGCCTGTTACATGAGCCTGAGCTGCCGCCGCAGATGTTAATAGGTGAGCACCTGCAGATGTTCCCGCAGTCAAATTCGCAATCAAAGCTGAACTTGAAAATGCAAAATCTGCTGTAGTCTGAGAAAAGTTCAAGCTTTGTCCTGATGCCAGGTTACCTACTGAATCAGTGATAACAATTCCGTTGGCGGGATTGTTATCATCATCCAGCGTCATTAGGAAGCTGACAATATTGAGAGCTACTGAGTTGTTGTAGTCTTGTGCGCCCGCAACAAGATCTAACGGCATAATGAGCGTGTTACACGCGGTTGTACCAACTAGAATGCCGCTTGTGCCACCTACATAGAAACTGATCGTGCCATCTTTAGTACATTGGAACGTGCCAGCAGCGTCTGTTGTACCTGTGAAAAATCCAGATGACCAGGTCAATCCTTGTACTGGGCTATCAATAAATACGCCTGTCAAAGTTTGAACGTTAGAGAGGGGCACGCAACTTGTTGACCCTCCGCTAGTCGTGCCGCTTGGCGCGCACATGACTACACCCTCATTACTCCAGCCGCAAGCCTCCATCTGTTGAATGGATGTCAAGTTTGTTGTGATGCGGTGATTGCTATCAACACCACGAGTAAATCCATTGTTATAGGCGCGATAAACCGGCGTGGTGCCGCTGGGACAAGTTTGATTTGTCGCTGGAGTTGAAACAAAATCCAGACTCTCGAAATTCCAGCTCTTCACGGTCAACTTTCGTGGATCTCCAATGCCGATTTGTTGATCTTTCAGTCCCTGACATTCCTCCGAATCAACCGTATAAAAATGCGAGTTGGGCCCCGGCGACTGGCTACCGTAGAAACGGCAGACAGAAGCGTTGCCACCTGACTCAAATGTATTGCCAGTGCGGCTCCAACCTGGCCCCGCACTACCGTTGTCGATCGCTGCCGATTCACCTGCATCAGAGGTGATGAAATAGTTATCCAGATTGGTGTTGTAAAACTCAACGACTGTGGCCGCCAAGACGAGGGAGGGAGAAACCAAACTCAACAGAATGAAAAAACGGATGAAGAATGAATGCATGAGAACTCCTTTTTAATGTAGCAAAATCGATCGACTGAAATATAAATTTACAATCAACCATTCCATTTAAATTGCTATGTCGCAATTAGATTGAATTTGATTTGATAATTTAGAAAATACCTATAAATCATATTTATGCGCGTTTCTATGGTTAACGAAAATAATTCATAATTAAATGGTTACCAAAATTAAACAGGTAACTACGACAGAGCATTTTTATATGCATGTGATAACCACCAAGTCACAATCCATTCCACTGAATCAGCTGTTATCGAGTTATTTTGCTAATAATGCGTAATTTAATTACGCAACTCCGTGCTATCTGATTCTGATTTTTCATCATCCACATTGCGAGCTCTATATAGTCGGAAAAGCTGACTATATTTTTGTGCCGCCCAACATCGAATATAAGCATATATCGTGCCAATCATATAATAGTTATCAACACATTGATTAATAGATATAATTATTCTAAAGAAAAAATAGAGGTGGGGCATATCGCACCCAACAAAATTAAATGTTGCAGGCAATTAATTGGCTGGAAACGTCTGTGACAAAGAAATGGACGAGATTGACCCACTTCCGGGTCTTTTTTGACCCATTGTTACCTTTATGTAGCCAGTAGGGTGGGCACGGTTTTGTGCCCACGCGGATTCTGAGAACACCAAACTCGTGATGAAAATGATTTTGCCCGCCATGTCGATTACATTCATTTCAACCCGGTTAAACACGGGCATGCACAACGTGCGGTTGATTGACCTCATTCGACATTTCACCGCTATGTGCGTGATGGGGTATATGCGCATGACTGGGCTGTTGCGATGGAAAGTGAGGTGCTTGGATATGATTGACGCTGTCCGCGTGGGCACAAAGACGTGCCCACCCTACTTGACTGCGGTATTGAGAACATCAAATCTGGGTTGATGACAATCAATGTATTGACAATAGATACACAGACGGCTATTGTTTGCGTATCTATTGTGTATGCATTGAGAGGGGAATTCCATGCGCGACGCCGCCATCAACCTTCGGGCATTGCCCGAGCAACGAGATTTAATTGATCAAGCTGCAACCTTGCTAGGCAAGAACCGTTCGGACTTCATGCTCGAAGCTGCCTGTTCAGCCGCGCAGGCGGTAATACTTGACCAGGTTTTTTTCAGTCTGAGTCCCTACAAGTTTCAGCAGTTCACGGCAATGCTCGACGCCCCACCCAGCCACAATCCAGGGCTTGAGCGCCTCATGGACGTGACGACTCCTTGGGCCGCAATCAAGTCATGAGTTTGCAACTAATCGCACCTCAGGCACTCGCGACCACCCACATTCTGGATCGATTTGAATGCGGCCAGGGCGTTCTCGACGAGTGGTTCAAACGCCGTGCAATGGCCAACCAACTGAGTGGAGCCAGCCGCACGTTTGTAGTGGCGGATCAGGATGGTCGTGTTTACGGCTACTATGCCATGGCTGCGGGGGCTGTCACGCACCAGACGGCAACCAGTTCTGTGCGTGGGAACATGTCAGCTCCCGTTCCGGTGATGGTTCTGGCTCGGCTCGCGGTTGACTACCACGTTCAAGGCATTAAGCTAGGCGCATCTCTACTGCAAGACGCCGTCAACCGGGCTGTGATGGTTTCTCAAAACTCCGGTGTCCGAGCTCTGTTGGTGCATGCACTTCACAACCACTCCAAGGAATTCTACGAACACTACGGTTTTCAGTCGTCGCCGTTGCATCCGTTGACGCTGATGCTGAGATTGAATATCGGAAAGTCATGAACAAATGAATCCAGCGCTCCTCACTTAAGCAGCGTGATTACCGAAGCGAATGCGGGGCTTTTCTAACAATTCAATTTTGCGAGCAGCCGCTTCGCAGCTTTCCTGCTTACCCCGTTGCCAGGCAAGATAAGGCGCGGGTAAAAAATTGAACGCAGCATATATTTGATATATATATGATAATTTATTTCGAGTAACGCGGTATTGTGACGATGATTGGTTTTTAGAGGTGCTCAATATGAAATGTTTTCAGTATTGCGTTAAGGTCAAATAGGCCACAGGAAGCGTATGCTCAGTCAAGAAGAACAATTGCGTATTCGCGAGTCGATAAATGCCGTCTCGGCTCGTGCTTCTTCTTCCATACAGCAGTGCACGAACGCTTGGCAAGCGATCGTCTTTTTGAAGTCGCTGCACTCGAGCATTGACGCTGTCGTAAATGAACCGCGAAGTTTCGATTTGACACCCGAATGCAAGGCTGGCTGTTCATTCTGCTGTAGCGTCAAGGTCGAAGTCTCTGATCCAGAAGCGATCCAAATTGCCCGGCACGTTCAGGATCTTCCTCAGGATGTGAGAGCGAAGCTCATTGAAAAACTGGAATTCGCAGCGGCACAGAAATCAAACTTGACAACACCTGAGAGAACCGATTGCGCCTTCCTTGAGGCTGGCCTTTGTTCCATTTACACCATCAGGCCATCAGTCTGTCGAAAAGCGCACTCCTTGTCTGTTAAGGAGTGTGAAGAGTTGGCTCCCGAAATACCTCAGAACCTCAACCTTTTGCTCCAGTGTGAAGTAATAGCTGCCGGAGCCAATGAAGCGTTTCAGCAAAACAACCTGCACGTAGGCAACAACGAGCTGTCATCCGCCGTACTTGCAGCGCTCGCAACCGTAAACGCGGCTGAAGAGTGGTTTCGTGGAAAACCACTGGTCTGCGGGGCGGGCACAGCATTAAACTCAGACGATACAAATGCGGCCTCTGCACTCCAACCTGACGTTGCGCGATAAAGCCGCAGCGCCAGCGCATTCGAACGTCAGGTCCCAACAGGGGATATCCATATCGAAACACACCACTTTGAGGTTTGCCGTCTTGGCACTGGTCGTGTTCTTGGGAGCCTGCGTGTATATTCCAAGAAGCACACAGGTGTTCGATTCTGAGTGCCAGATTGTCGCGAATCACATGGTGCTTCAAGAAGTGCAAATTGCCGCCATTCGTCAGTGCAGAAATCAGGAGTGTATCGCCCTGATCTTGGTCGCCAGCGCGGTCACAGCAGCTTCGGTCATCGTCTCCGGCACGATCGTTATCGCAGGGAATATCGCTTACTGGTTCGAGAGAAAAGACCAGTGTCAGATGCCTCAGTAGGCACCACTGCTTACGCTCACGATTTTTGTACGAACACGGCGTGCTACAAACTAGAGTCATGATATTCATGACTACTGCTGTGGATGCGCTCCCCGTTAGAATCAATCCAGCAAGATTTATCAATTACAGTAGGGGTATTCGATGAAACAATACAAAGTTGTAATTTACCAAGAAGGTATGTTGGGTTCGTTGTTTCTAGGGTCATCAAAAGTTGACCCTGTTAAATTCACTGATTTCTTAAACATGAATGCAAGTCAAGGGTGGCAGGTTGTTACTATGGAAAAAGATATACGGAGAATGCTTCTTTTCTGGAAGCGTGAGGCATACGTGGTAATTATGGAAAAAGACGCATGAAATTTGGGATAATTACTTGTCTTTCTATCGCTGTAGCTTGGGCATTAATAGCGGTAGTTCAGCTGTGGTTTCAAATATTATCCGGTGATGTGTTTTTTAAGTTATCGATTACTGCGGGAGTGGCTGTAATAATTGTTTTAATTGTAACTCTGTCAATTCGTGAGTATCTTACTGATAAAGAATTGAAATCCAAAGGATTTATTGATGAGTAAAGAAAAGGGCGGTACGATAATAAGCGTAGAATCTGAGAATTTGAACGTTAGGCCACTATTTATTAACTTATAGTCATTCACAACATGAAACAAAGCTCTGACAAAGTTCAAGAATCTATGCGTGAAAAATTTGAGATTATCATTTCAAAATCCGACGCATTCGCCAAACAATATCTGAATGAAGAATATTCCAAGCTCATTCGCGCCGCAACAGCTGCGCTTTGTAGAAAAAGGGCATCACCTTTGCAAAGGGGTAGTCCAGACAGTTGGGCCGCAGGAATTATTCATGCCATTGGTTCAGCAAATTTTTCGTTCGGCAAATTCCACATCCCAAACTGCATTGACTTCGGCAGGCCGAAACCGCATCCTCCTCGTAGCGGCTTCCCCCAACTGCGATGTCATGAATTACTTCCTTTGTCTGTATGCTATTCGATGGATAGCCAAGCACAGTATTTGGATAGCCAGACAAAGACTGGCAAAATGCCAACTTAGAAAATAATTTCAACTCCGATACAATCGCAACTATTATTTCACTTATTACAATCAAGGAAATTCACCTATGCCAACCGCTCTAAAATTAAAACCCGTTCACGCCACTAGCCTTCCTATTCCTGGTGTTGAGTCTTGGCACGTCATTGAAAAAGACCCTGCAACGTTGGTGATGACAGATTTTCATTGGCATTCGTCGGTAACGGTATCAGAAAACTCGACAATTGATGCGGCGATAGACCACATGAAACACACAGGTGTGCGTTGCGCTTTTGTGATTGATGGAAAAATGAGTAGGGTGGTGGGGATGATTACTGCATATGATATTTCAGGGGAAAAACCTTTGCAGTATATGCAGTTAGCGAGTATCTCACGTGCAGATATTTTGGTTAAAAATATCATGCACAAGATAGCCGATTGGCAGGTAGCAAACCTTAAGGACATCGAGAAAGCAACCGTTGCGGATGTACTTAAAGTATTTACTGATACGGATGTGACGCATATCCCCGTGATGGAAACCAACAATAAGAATGAACAATGCTTGCGTGGCTTACTTTCATTTGCGAAGGTGAAGCGTTTGCTCGCCGCTTAGTTTGTATTCGTATAGTTTTGCAAATTAAACTAGTTTGATTTTCGGTTGCACACTATAAATTAGATTTGCAGCCGAACTGCGCGCACTTTGCCATGACACGAAAAATCGAAGCAGTGATGTTGCACAAAATTTAAGAAAGGAAAATGGGGGGCAAATATAACATCCACTTATACATTATTTCATTCTCGCGTAACGTGACAGTGGGCATCGATAAACTCGACTCAGATAGAGCGAGACATGATAAAAAATAGAGATAATGTTTTTACTACATTTATTAACCCCAGCCATACATAACACATCGCGACAATCTGAAGATAATCAGTTCACGCATTAAAAGCGTACACATAGATGAGTAAATACATATGACCGAACAAAAAAATCTTCCAGCCAAAGCAATCTCGCAGGAAGTTATCGCGCATACAGGGCAAGGCAGCAGCCTTGTTATGCGAGGAATGGCTGCAGTTATGAGTAGTAAAGATCCGTCGCTGGCAGAAGACTACGACGCGATTTATCGCCAAGCTCGGGATACCTATAACTATATTATCGAGCTTGGTGATAAATCAGGCTTTGGTATGGCTTGGACACGTAATGATCTCGACGATTTGAAAGATGCCTTAGATGCCTTCCAACGATTGGCGGATAGCCAATATGGCAAAGCTTATTTCCCATTATCGCTTCTCCACAATGGTGGACGAAGTTTTCCGGTTCACAAAGAAAACGCTCAGCATTACGCAACGCTGGCCTTCGACTGGTGTATAGCAAACAAAAATCAAGATGACCCTGAAATATGGCATGACTTGGGCAGGTTATATTGGCTTGGTGAGGTAGTCGGAACAGACTACGAACAAGCATTCTATTGGTATCAAAAGGCGGCAGAAAGGGGGCTTGAGCAGGCGCAATATGATCTTGGGGCCATGTACTTCAACGGACAGAGCGTTATACAGGATTATCAGCAAGCAATATTATGGTATATCAAGGCCGCAGAACAAGGACATACGCGCGCACAGTATGCTCTAGGTGCCATGTACTACAACGGGCAAGGCGTTGCACTGGACTATGAACAGGCTGTGTTTTGGTATCAGATGAGTGCAGAGCAAGGAAATGCATGGGCGCAACAAGTTTTTGGATATATGATTGAGAATGGTCAAGGCATCAAGCAGGACTACGAATTAGCTTCTTTTTGGTATCGTAGAGCAGCAGAGCAGGGACTTGCGCAAGCGCAATTCTATTTGGCAGCCATGTTCAACAGCGGCCAATTGTATACACAAGATCATGAACCAGCTAAATTCTGGTATATGAAGGCTGCAGAGCAGGGGTATGCGCGAGCACAATACGCACTGGCCGTTATGTACAAAAATGGCCAGGGCGTTACACAGGATTATCAGCAGGCAACGTATTGGTATCTAAAAGCTGCCAAGCAGGGACATGTGAAAGCGCAATATGCGGTAGGAAACACGTTCACCAAAGGCTCGGGCGCGCACCAGGATTATGAGCAAGCTGCGCTCTGGTATGAAAAAGCTGCGGGTCAGGGGCATGCAGAGGCACAATTCAATCTAGGGTTCTTGTATGAAAAAGGTCAAGGCGTTACACAGAGTAACGAGCAAGCCGCATCCTGGTATAACAAAGCTGCAGAGCAGAAGCATGCTACGGCTCAACTAAACCTGGGGTACTTGTACAACAACGGGCTGGGAGTTGCCCAAGACGACCAGCAAGCTGTGTATTGGTTTCTAAAGGCTGCAGAGCAGGGTGATATGCAAGCGCAATACACACTAGGCATTATGTATGACAATGGCCAGGGCATTACACAGGACGATCAGCAGGCGGCATTTTGGTACGGCAAAGCCGCAGAGCAGGGACATGCAGAAGCACAATTCAATTTTGGATTCATGTACAGCAAAGGCCGGGGTGTTACACAGGATGACCAACAGGCTGCGTCATGGTATCGCAAGGCTGGACAGCAAGGTGAATCAAGAGCGTTGGATCAATTGAAAGAACTAGGGATCAGTAATAGAGAGAAAATCGATCAGGATGCGTGGGCGAAACTTAACGAATTCACTCTCAGTTGGAAATCAACAGAGTGAAGCTCACTTTAGAACAAGAGATTACCCGTCTGGTAAGTGAGCAGGTCAAGCTTGCAGAGCAGGTGGTTTCGGCTGAATTGGAACTGGAAACAGCCAAAACAGAAACAGCACAATTCAAGCGCCGCTATTATGAAATAGTCGGGCGATTCTACGCTCAGTTAGATGAGCTTGACGCGCAAATTGCTGACGAACAGGCGGGACTGTCTCCCGGTGATGCGGCTGCTCAAGCTCATGCACAAGCAGCGCAGGAGCAGGCTAGAAAGTCGGCTGAAGAAGCTGGTTTGATAGAGGCTCAGCCACCTCCACCACTGGTTATTACACCGCAACTCAAACAGGCATTCCGGCGCGCCGCCATGATGATGCACCCCGATCGCGCCTCCACGGAGCCCGAGCGACTGCGCCGCCACGAATTTATGATAAAGGTGAACCTTGCCTACGAGCGCGGTGATCAGCAGGTTATTGAAAATCTGGTGCTGGAGTTTATCCAGGATCCTGGGATGCGTGAGACCGAGGATCCCGAGGACCGCGAGTTAATCCCTGATCTGGGCGTGGAATTGAGAATGTTGAAAGTTATTCGTCGTACTGGACAGTTACAGCGCCGCATGGATGAAATTCAGGAAGAGTTGTATGAACAAAAACGATCGGATATTTATAAACTAAAAGTTACAATTGAAAGAGCCGAGTTGAAAGGCAGCGATCCCTTGGGCGATTTGGCGGAACAAATACAACAGGAGTTGTCTGAGCGAACAATTCGGCTAGAGGAAATCGCCGCGCATAAATTGAGCTAGCTCAAATTTTGTCACAAGCTTTAAATCGTTATGGAAAGCCTAGCGGCCTAATTGATGCATATTCGCTTAGCGATGGGCACGTAAAGGTTGCACAGTTCCGCAGTCTGCACTCATCCATTGACCGTCAGTGTAGGCACGTTCATTAACAGGATTGCCCTGAACAATACCTTTGAATTCAGTTCTCCCTGTGAAGCTCTCTGGACTCGTAAAAATCCCCTCGGTTACTCCGTTCCCCTTAAGGATGGAGCCCTCACAAATAAGGTTTATTTTGTAGTCTCCTCCTGTTTGAGTCACATTTTGAATATCACATCCATATTGATTTTGATTTAAAAAAGTTGGAATTTTTTGCTTCGCCATTTCCTGGGTAATGCAAACTTGAGATGTCGCTGCACCATTACTGATCTTTGGCATATCCAATCCGTATTGTTTAGCAAAGTTTGTCAAATTTTGCATTTGATCAGCCGGGATTCTCGGCACTAGCGCCAACAGATCTGATTTCGTCGTCATTTCCCATAACCCCGGGCGCATACTAAATTCTGCCGAGATTGCAGTAGGTACCGCGAACAATAATGATATTGAAAGAAGCATTTTACGCATAGGATCTCCTGAACGTGATTGATAATTCATGGCTCAATGTTGAGTTAAGTTGAGTGGGTTAATATTATAGGCTTTCGATCATTTAGGCTGGACAGAATCTCTCGGAAAAAACCTGGAGAATCGTAATCATTTCTCCATCTATATGATATAGCCAAGTAAAGTTTGAGCTGATAAAGATTAGTCACTGTTCAGTTGGGCAACTTGACTGGCAGATAAGTTCAAATATATTGAACCAGATCAATAAGCACGGGTGAAGTATGTGTTCCGGTGATCAAGCGGTAATTTGGCTTTAGCATGACGCGCTACCCTCGCTTGGAGAAGTATGCTGTCGTTGGATAAGTATGTATTGCTGCGCAATCGACTGATGGTAGCTGAGGGGCGAAGTGTGTCCGTCGTGCCCAGGACGTGGACGATAAACCTAATCATTTGCACTCCGCTTGTTCTTTTACATGCCAATCAATATGTTAACGGGAATGGTAATTTGTTTTCTGAAGCTTATCCAACAACCTCTCAAAGGCTGAGTTAAACCAAATAAATCGTATGTTATGAGTCCAGATAGTTTGTAGCTCGCTATATCAATAAGTTTTATTGTTGACGCTTCCCGAAAAAAAATCTACATTGCTCCCGCCAAATACGAAACATTAACAATACCGAGGAACACCATGCCCACCAGCATCGAATCAGTTTTGCAAGAAAACCGCATTTTTCAACCTGCCAATGCATTCGCCGAACAGGCTAATGTTTCTGGTATGGCAGCCTACCAAGCTTTGTGTAACGAGGCAGCACAAAACTACGAAGGATATTGGGCGCGACTAGCACGCGAGCATATCGTATGGCACAAACCGTTTAATACGGTGTTAGATGAGAGTAACGCACCATTTTACGAGTGGTTTGCGGATGGCGAATTGAATGTTTCTTATAATTGCCTGGATAAGCATCTGGCGACGCAACCAGAAAAAACTGCGCTGATTTTCGAGACGGACGACGGCCAGGTGACCAAGATTTCCTACCGCGAATTACACGCTCGCGTGTGCCAGTTTGCCAATGCGCTAAAGTCACGCAATATTCAGAAGGACGATCGTGTAGTTATCTACATGCCCATGAGCATTGAGGTGGTGGTAGCGATGCAGGCATGCGCACGCATTGGTGCAATCCATTCGGTCGTTTTTGGCGGTTTCTCTTCTAAAAGCCTGAACGAGCGTATCGGAAATGCGCAGGCGTGTGCTGTCATTACCGCTGATGCGCAACTTCGCGGGGGTAAGGTGTTGTCACTTAAACCGGCCGTGGATGAGGCGCTCAGCAAGGGCGGTTGCGATACAGTTCATAGCGTAATCGTTTATAAACGTGCGGGTAATGATGTGCAGTGGAATGCGAAACATGACCTGTGGTGGCATGATGTGATCGCCGATCACTCATTCACATGCGAACCGGAATGGGTGGGGGCGGAACATCCATTATTCATTTTATATACCTCAGGTTCTACGGGAAAGCCAAAAGGGGTACAGCATTCGAGCGGCGGCTATCTGCTCGGCACCATGGTTTCCATGGAATGGGTATTTGACTATAAGCCTGCTGATGTTTTTTGGTGTACCGCTGATGTGGGCTGGGTGACTGGTCACAGTTACGTGGCATATGGCCCGCTGGCGATGGGTGCGACACAAGTGATATTTGAGGGTGTGCCCACTTGGCCCGACGCCGGGCGTTTCTGGAAGATGATTCAAGATCATAAGGTCACTACTTTTTACACTGCGCCCACCGCTATCCGCTCGCTGATTAAATTAGGTGGCGAATTGCCGAAACAATACAATCTTTCCAGTCTGCGTCTGCTCGGCACCGTAGGCGAACCGATCAATCCAGATGCATGGATGTGGTATTACACTGTAGTCGGCCAGTCGCGCTGTCCCATTGTGGACACTTGGTGGCAGACCGAAACCGGCTGCCACATGATTGCACCTCTACCGGGAGCCATGGCAACAAAACCTGGATCTTGCACCTTGCCGTTACCCGGAATAATGGCCGCTATCGTCAACGAAGCAGGTGACGAAGTGCATGATCAACATGGAGGTTTTCTCGTCATCAAACGTTCTTTCCCGTCTCAAATCCGTACCATATGGGGCGATGATGAACGCTATCGCAAAGGCTATTTTCCAGAAGAAATGAAAGGTGCTTACTTGGCGGGCGATTCAGCGCACCGAGACGAAGAGGGTTATTTCTGGATCTTGGGACGCATTGACGACGTATTGAAGGTATCCGGACACCGCTTAGGGACGATGGAAATAGAATCTGCGCTGGCGTCAAATCCGCTGGTGGCAGAAGCCGCTGTGGTCGGAAAGCCGCATGATATAAAAGGAGAGGCCATAGTGGCATTTGTGGTGTTAAAAGGTTCACGACCGGAGGACGCCACTACCGCAAAACAAGTTTCGGAAAACCTGCGTAACTGGGTCAGTAAGGAACTCGGGCCAATTGCCAAGCCGGACGAAATTCGATTCGGTGATAATTTGCCCAAGACGCGCTCCGGCAAGATCATGCGTCGCCTGTTACGCGCCATTGCCAAGGGGGAAGAAATAACGCAAGACATTTCCACGCTGGAAAATCCGGCGATTCTTGAACAACTAAAGAATGTTATTCAATAAACCAGTAATTGTGATCAGCAATGTAATGGGTTAGTGCTCATGTAGTGCGGCTAAGTTTTGTCAAAATATAGCGCTGCACGCGCGATACGTTCCATGGCATGCACAGAAAGCATGTGCTAAGCATGGCAATAGCATAAGCAAGAAAGTGTAAAAAGAGTCAGGGGCGGAAGGGACAGTTTTGGCATTTTGATGGATCAGCTTTCCTTTTTAAACAATGCTCCAGTGACTGTGCAAGACAGCTTGCAGATCGACGGCAAGCAATAAAAGGTACACCCTGAGTTTGCGCCATGTTACGAAAATTGCGCATCACGTTATGCCCCAGAAAATCCGTGAATAGTATCAACAGTTCAGTGTTCTTGGGTAATCCTTGTGGTTTCCGCTGATGTGACGTATGTCGACCGGTGACATGCTGAGTAATATTTATATCCCAATTAGAAAGTAGCTGTGGAATATTTCCCAAACGATCCGCACCTATAAGCATTGCGTTCATGTTTTCCTCTTTATGAATAATTGATGCAGATTGATTGACAGCATTTGCTGCTTATTTCCAAATGAGTGAGCGATGTGGCAAATGGCCAAAATGGTATGCATATAAATTTTTGGTGTTCTATATCCGATAACTATACAAATAATAATGGTTATCATTTGCAGTGTCAATCTATTTGATAATTATTCTCATTTATGACATTAACTACAAGGCGACAGTACCAAGATGATTTGAAGGCAAACAATCTTCGCACCCCGGTTACTTGTAATACGTTATTGCATCCAAATGACCGCGCCATATATGGACACAAAATTTAGTGAGTAATTCCATGTATGATGCATATTTTCAATTTACTATATAAATATTGATCTTACGTAGAAGTGCTTTCTGCTCTTTATAAGGTGTTGTTCTTTTATCCCCAATTAAATTTGACGCGAGCAATGGTTAATGGATATGCAAGCTCACAAATACAAAATTAAAGAAACCTTTAATAATGCGGCAGAGGGCTATGACAAGCCTGCACTGCGTTTTTTAGCAGGGCAGAACATTTGGCGAACAGCAGAGGTTTGCTGGAAATGAACATATCTTAGCGTGGGCTATAAGCCCGTATAGAGGAATCCATTCTGTTACCTGATCACACTCACTCAACCGCCATAGCCCCAGCAACTTTAGTCAATATGTCTCCTCTCCCGAGAGATGCTTTCATGGACTCGTTGCGCGACCCTATTGTTCGCGACCTTGCGTGGGCGATCGGTTCGCCTGGTTTGCTGGATGGCACTTGTGCCGCTTATTCCGGACGCGTGGTGGAAGACGTCTGGTGTCGCGCGCAATTAAAAACATGTGCCCAGTGGCTAACTGCTTTGGACATTGACCCACGCAGCCTGCATGATTTTATTAGCCAGCGTCCAACACGTCGCCTCGGCCTCTATTTCGAATCACTCATTGCGTTCTTTTTAGCGTACATACCTGATACGCAAATCATCGCCACCAATTTGCAGGTTCAAAACGCGCAACGTACCTTGGGAGAATATGATTTTTTATTTCGTGATGCCGATGGAAATATTTGTCATTGGGAAGCCGCCGTCAAGTTCTATTTGCAAGCTGAACCGTTGTCCGAGCAACGCGCATTTATTGGCCGTGCAGTGCGCGACCGACTCGATATTAAATTGGATCGCGTATTCCAACACCAGCTTCAATTAGGCCACACACCCGCAGGACGCGCAGCAATGCCAAATGGGATAGTGATGAAGAAAACACAGGCCTTCATCAAAGGCTATTTGTTTTATCCTGTAACACAAGCAGGCAAGTATCTTACTTCCATCACGCCCATTCCTGGTGTATCTGACAACCATTTGTCCGGCTGGTGGATACACCATCCGGTTGGCTCACTACCGCAAACAACCTCAACTAGCTGCTGGGTTATCCTGCCGCGCATATGTTTTTTGGCTCCCGTGCGCTTGGACGCTGAAGCAAGCGTAATGAGGCAGGCAGAAATATGCTCTGCACTCAATGCACATTTCGCGGTTTCCAGTGAGTCTGTGCATGTGATCGAACTTCAGCGTGATATGGATAATAGCTGGCGCGAAGCGACACGCGGGTTTGTGATGTGTAATAAATGGCCAGTCATCGATACATGAGGTAAGCTGAAAAGCTGGGCATCAACGTTCTTTGGTTTGCTGAATTATTCTGCGGCCACGACACTTAAATTTTCCATCACACGCGACTTTTTTAAGTTCTCAACTCGGGAATTAGAAAATATCCTCAATCGGATACACGTACACCAGATACAGGTAGAAAAAACCTAAAGACAGAGTGAGAACTACGACGCCCAGCACCGGCGAAGTCACTTTTATTCCCTTTCCCGAAAGCTCGATGTCGGTAGACGTACCTGCACCGCCGTTTTGATTTTGCCCCTTTCCTTTCAGATCTGCCTTGAACTGAATCGCTGCGAAATACATTCCCAGCCCGACCAAGAGTAAAACGACAACAAATATTACCTTTGAGCTCAACAATTGCCAGTGAAATACGGAGCGCCTGTGTTCGAGTCCGGTTGCACGATAATTGTAGTAGGCTCGCAACGATACCAGGTAGGCGGCATGGGTTTCCGCATCAAGGGCCAGAGACCCTGGCGGGACGGGCATCATATGGTCCGATTCAGAAGAGTGGTCATCGGTCGTACCAGTTTCCTGCTGGTCTCTGGATAACTGCTGAATAACACCTTCGATCTTTTTCACCTCGCTAGTCGAGGATTCGGTTTGACCGTATACCGAGGTCGAAATGGTGATTATTGTCAATAATACCCAGCATTTCATAGTCTTGATAGCATACAAAGATTCTGGATTTTTAGACACGGTAACTACCTCTTCTACTTGGCAGCCTGTCGGACTTAAAGGAAATCGGCTGCAAATCCGCTTGGCCGGTGCAAATCCCCCCGTTTTTTTGGTCAATAGAATGACTATTGAGCGGCAAAGCCCGCAAGTGGGGAAAGCAGGCATTTCGCCGCAAGGTGAAAGCCCGCAAAATCTGCCCTTGCCCAACCGAATTTTCGCTTAGATTTTTCAAGTCCGGCACCCTGCTAGGGTAATAGCAAACTGATGGTTTTCCGACGTAATTGAATACTTTCGTATATGTTTTTGTTGTTTCCCTCATATGCGATGTAATTGTCGATGGCCGCCTGATCATTATTCACCAAATTTTTCAATATATTGAGCAAGCCTTCGTTATGTGATTTCAGCCATGAATTATGCGCCTGGCCGGGGACTCCGGGCGGTATCGCAACTGGAGCCTGCGTCGAATACAACACGGTTGACGATTCGCCATTGGGCCTGGTGATTTTCATACCACCGTCCAAATATTCGGTAACAGTCCCATCGGGCTTGCGTACTTCGACGTTGCCGTCATTGTTAATCGATTTGACGTCAGCCTCGCAAATGTTCGGTACTGGGTTACCGGGCTGGGCGATCTCATTGACCTGGGGAGCTTCCGCGAGAGCCAGTATTTTTGGTGCACTACAATCTTTTATCGCGCGCGCCCATTGATTTCCCTGGCCCAGGCTACCTTGAAAACAATAGACGGTCATCCTTGCATTGCTGGTGCCCGCACATAAATCGAGCGCGTTTTTCCATGTCCATTGAGTTCCTCTGCCCCAGTCGACACCGCCATGCATGATTTTCTTGAAACACCCCCCAGGCTCTGATGCTTCCAGAGTCCCCGCGCAAAGGCGCTTCAGATTGCCGGTGTCCCATCGTTTGTTACCCGTGTAGTTCCAGGCTATTACGCCCTGTATATTATTGATGCAGTTATTCTGTATTACCTGGGTTGATCCATGCGCGGCTACTTCAGGTGATGCGAAAGGTGCGAGTATTAACATTAACAACAAAGTAAAATTTTTCATCACTAAGTTCCTCAGCAAAAATTGACCATAACTATTAAAAGCAGGCGTTGCACGAAGCCACTATCGCGGAGAAGAGTTGCCCATTGAGTTGATTCAATAACATAATTCATCGATTCCCATCGACTTTTTTGCACTTTAACATGAGGATGAAAACGATGTCACCAGTATTTCCCACCCTTTGCACAGACCTGCAATTGTTTGCCAACCGAATAACGTTACGCGGTTTAAAACCTAAAACCATTGAGTTATACAGTCACGGCGGGCGGCGCACCGGAGGGTGGAGGATGACAGAAAAAAATGGGGAGACCTGTCGGTTGACGGAAGGAAATAGTAAATAAATAATTTAAATTTACTCTGACCCGAATGCCACTAAGTTAAGCTGCTTTAGCATGGTATCGGCCTCTATGTTTTGTCACTTTCATTTCATGCCTTGGAGCGGTTAATAACTGATACGGTTTGGGCCTTCGTTTCACTGCTCTGGGTTCACT
>Ga0209344_10000638_pt1 | contig 56346 bp, 52 predicted proteins | sample Cruoilmetagenom6_FD_187293 | JGI IMG/M metagenome (GOLD analysis project Ga0209344, IMG submission 187293) | Oil polluted marine microbial communities from Coal Oil Point, Santa Barbara, California, USA - Santa Barbara Oil Seep Sample 6 (SPAdes)... | ecosystem: Environmental > Aquatic > Marine... | reverse complement strand
GGTCGGTGTGGTCAGCTTTGGTCGCGGCTGCGCGTGGGAAGGGTTCCCGGGGGTTTATGCCCGGGTGTCGGACCACCGTGACTGGATTTTCCAGACGGTCGAAGCGAACTGAGCGAAGCGATGGACCGGATAAGGACATTTCTGTCGGCATGCACTCTGGCATTCGGCCTAGGCGCAGCAACAGCCGCCGCGGCCCAATGCGCCGGTCCCTATCAGTTCGACGTGGATGAGATGGACGACAGCGTCTTCAAGCAGGTGCTGGTCACCACGCGGGACGACATCGAGCGTTTCTTCGATTTTCGTTTCGATGCCTTCTGCATGGACGAGGAAGAATACGGCGCCTATTTCGACGTGCGGGAAAATACCCTGGTTGTCGGCACCGAGTTTTTTCTTGATGTGGCCAACCCGCCCGGCAATATCAACCGGGCGATCGCGGTCATCGCGCATGAGGCGGCGCATGCCTTTCAGACCAAGCATGGCCTTTTGAACATGCTGATCGAAACCAACCCGCACCGGGTCAAATGCATAGAGCTGCACGCCGATTTCCTGGCCGGTGGCTACATGGGGTGGCGCGCACGGCTCTACGATATCACGCTGTCGAACATGACCGAGATGTTTTATTCCTTGGGCGACAGCCAGACCGGCAGCGAAGGCCATCACGGATTGGGGGCCGAGCGGTTCTTGTCATTTCGGCAAGGATTCCAAACGGTAACGGACGATGAAATTACACTTTCAAGTATGGGGATTGCTTATGTTTCTCAAGCAAAATGCGATTAAAGCGAGAGCCACTGCGGCCTTGGCGCGGGCATTCGGGGCAATGGCATTGGGATTGATCTTGGGCGTGGCACCTGCACAGGCGCAGCAACTGAAGATGAATATCGGCTGTCCGACACTGGGCAGCGCCGATATCGGCAAATACACCATCGACGAGTTGAACAGGCTTTGCCACAACAACTCTGGCAGTTCAGGCACCAGCACGTCATCGCAAGGCTCGCAAATGGACTCTGCCGAAGGTGGTGCCGCGCTCAGCTGTGGCCAGCACAAGGCATTGGCCTTCAAGGCGCGTTTGAACCCCGGCTTTGTGGAGGGCCAGACCTCGCAGCAGGTGGTTGACAAATACTGCCAGAACAAACCCGACGACGCGCTGCCGGACGAAAGTTATGCCGGTGGCGATCAGGCAACCGGCTGGTTCCGGTTCGAGCGCGGTTATCACACGACCTACACCGGGGCCAAGGCCCGGATCTGCAAGAATTATTACTCCGGCGATGCCTATCTCGACAATGGTCGGATAGAGTTCACCTCTGGCGGCCACACTTGGCGTGGCACGATCAGTCAGAACTCTTACATTTCGATCACCCGCGACGGTGTGACCCCGCGGCCCAAAAACCACACCGTGATTTCCGGCCCGATGTTCAATGCCGAGCTATACAATGGCTACTGCGGCACGGGCTTTTTCCGCCTCTCAGCTCAATAGGTTCTCATGATCAATTTCGTAAAGAAGACATTCGGTGGCGCGGCATTGCTGGCGCTGCTGGCAGGCGGAGCAGCCGCGCAAGGCAACGAAGATGGCTGCCTTGCGCCAAGCGATATGCGCGACAAGGATGTGAAACGCCATGGTGCGGTTCTTGGCCCCGAAAGCGGGCTGTGTCTGTCGGATCTCGATTTCGAGGAAAACGGCCTGAAATGGCAGATCACCGTGATCGACAACACCAAACAGCCCAACGGGCCGACGATCTATCTGCTGCATGACAATGAGAACGCGGCATTCGACACGGCGATCTATTCCGTGCTGCGCTACGGCGGCAAGGTGATCGCGGTAGAGGCGGGCGACAGCCGTACCCACCAGAACCAGGACCCAAACCGCAATTTCGGCATGACTAAGAAGGCCACCGCCAGTTGCAAGGAAATGCGCAAACGACCCGCGCCTTTGTTTACGCAGTTCCTGCTGGATCTGCGCAATCCGCGCATCAGTTTCTTTCTGACTTTGCACAACAACGCCAATGGCCATACCGGCAATGGCGGTAGTGGCGGCATCAGCGCGGCGCGCACCAGCGCGGTGATGTCCGGTTTCATGACCGAAGTGGCCAAGACCGACGAGGATGACGCGATCTTGCTGGCAGGCACCAAACCGTTCGAGCAGGAACGCCGCGCCAAGAGAGCCGCCGAATTTTTCCTGGAGCGCGGTGTGAACGTGATCTATGAGCACGTCATTCCCGAACGCAATGATTGCTCGTTCTCGAACTATGTCGTGCTCAACGGTCTGGGAGAGTATTTCAACATCGAGGCCGAGCATGGCCATCTGGATCAACAAAAGGCGATGCTGGACCTTTTGATGACGTTCCACCGTATCCGGGTGCGCAACAAATCCGTGCAGTAACACGCTGCGCGGCGATGCAACGTCGCGCTATCCTCGCATCAGGGCTGGCAGATCACCTGTCAGCCCGGCAGCTTCGCGGATCATGCCACGGCGCAGGCCGGGCAGCGCGTTGATCGCGCCCATCCCCAGATCGCGCCCCAGTCGTAACAGTGGGTTGTCGCTGGAAAACAGTCGGGTGCTGAAATCTGTCGCCAGCGCCAGCGTCTGGATGTCGAACCGCCGCCAGCGCTGATAACGCTCCAGAACGTCCTGCGCCGCGAAATCTTCGCCGCGTCTGCGGGCGTCGTCCAGAACCTGTGCCAATGCGCCCACATCGCGCAGCCCCGCGTTGAGACCCTGACCCGCCACCGGATGCAGCCCGTGCGCCGCATCGCCGACCAGCGCCACGCGCTCGGCAACGAGGTGATTGGCCAGGCTCAGGCCCAGCGGATAGCTGTAGCGCGGTCCCTTGATTGCGATCTCTCCCAGGAAATCGCCGAAACGCGGGCGCAGCACATGCAGGAATTCAGCATCGTCGAGTTCTGCGAAGCTGGCGGCAGTAGCGGTGGCTTCGCTCCAGACGATGGACGATACGTTGCCGGGCAGCGGCAGAATCGCCAGCGGTCCGGGCGGCATGAAGAACTGATGCGCGATCCCGTGATGCGGCAATTCGTGCTCGATGGCGCAGACCAGCGCCGTCTGGCCATAATCCCACCCGGTGCGGCGTATGCCGGCGCGCTCTGCCGTGCCCGAGCGCCGCCCGTCCGAGCCGACCAGCAACCCGCCGCGCAGCACCTTGCCCGAGGCCAGCGTGACCTCGATGCCACCGGGTATCGTCGCCTGCGCGGTGACTGCATCGCCCGAAATCTGCCGGATGTTCGGCTCTTCGCTCATCGCATCCAGAAACGCGCGGCGCAGGAAACGATCCTCGCACATATGGCCCATCGGCCCTTCTTCGATCTCGCCATGATCGAAATGCAGGTAGAAGGGCGACAGCGGCCCGGTGCCCGCGCGCCCGTCGCTGACCTTGATCTCCAGCATTGGCTGCGCGTGGTTGGCGATACCGTCCCAAATGCCGATGGCGCGCAGCAAGCGAACCGAGGCAAGGGCGAGCGCATAGGCGCGGCCGTCAAACGCGGCGTTCTTGCGCGCAGGCTGTGGCAGGGCGTCGATCACCGTTACGTGCAGGCCTGTCTGCGCGAGGGCAAGAGCGAGGGCAGGGCCGTTCAGCCCGCCGCCAACAATCAGGATATCGCTGTCATATGTCATGCCCTTCAATATGGTGAGAGTTGCGGGATTGTCCATGCGCGCCACTGTCGCTACGTTTGCGCGAAATCGGACATTTGCAGGGGGCTGGAATGCAAGGCTGGCTACGGATGAGCGCGGCAGATCTGGGGCGCGGGATCGGCGCGGGCGAGATCGACGCGGTGGCATTGACAGAGACCTATCTGGCCGCGATCGACGGGCATGAACATGCCGCGCGCATCTACTCGGTCGTGACCCATGACCGCGCCCGCGCCGAAGCGCGCGCCGCAGCGGAACGCGCGCAGGCAGGCCAGCGGCGCGGCCCGCTGGACGGCGTGCCGATCAGTTGGAAGGATCTGGTGGACAGCGCCGGTGTGGCGACAGAGGCCGGATCACAACTGCTGGCGGGACGGGTGCCCGCGCGTGATGCCACCGTTCTGCGCAATGCCACGGCGGCTGGCCTTGTCTGTCTGGGCAAGACGCATATGAGCGAGCTGGCCTTTTCCGGCCTTGGCCTCAATCCGATGACGGCGACGCCGCCCTGTATCAACGACGCGGCAGCGGTGCCGGGGGGATCGTCCAGCGGGGCGGCCGCGAGCGTCGCCTTTGATCTTGCCGCCTGCGGGATCGGCAGCGACACGGGCGGTTCGGTCCGCATCCCGTCGGCCTGGAACGATCTGGTGGGGCTCAAGACCACAAGCGGGCGTCTGTCGGTGGAAGGCACCGTGCCGTTGGCGGCGAAATTTGACACGATCGGCCCGCTTTGCCGCACGGTCGAGGATGCCGCATTGATGCTGGCCGCGCTTGAAGGCGGGGCCGCGCCCGATTTGCGCGGGGTCGCATTGCAGGGCATGCGCTTTGCCGCATTGCAAACGGTGGTGATGGACGACATGCGCGAGGCACCATTGGCCGCCTACAATGATGCAGTGCAGCGGTTGCGCGACGCGGGCGCGCATGTCACGCCACTGGAAGCGCCCGAGATCGCAGAGGCGATGCCGCTGTCAGGTATCCTCTTTACCGCCGAAGCCTATGGGACATGGGGCAAGATGATCGAGGCCGCACCGGACAAGATGTTCAGTGCGATCCGTGACCGGTTCCGCAGCGGTGCCGAATTTAGTGCGGCGGATTATGTTGCCGCCTGTCAGCGTCTGGATGGATTGCGTACCGAATGGGCCGCCCGCGTGGCGGGCTTTGACGCGGTGATCATGCCGACTGCGCCGATTCTGCCGCCCGATGCAAAGCGGTTGATGGAAGATGACGCATATTACATGACCGAAAACCTGCTGGCCTTGCGCAATACCCGTGTGGGCAATCTGATGGGGCTGAGTGCGGTCACGCTGCCCACCGGTGTGCCAAGCTGCGGCATCATGTTCTGCGGCACGCCATTTGGCGAAGAACGGCTGTTGCGCATTGCTCAGGCTGCGGAGACAGCGCTGGGATAACCCGTTGGATTTGAGTATTTTTACAAAGATGAAGCCCGATTTGCCAAAATGCCACAAATCGGGTGGGCAAAGGCGGTTTCGCTGGACCTGAGGGCTGGGTTTGGAGTAGTTTTGCCACAAGCGGGGCGTCAATGATCCCGAACCTTGAGGCAGTTTCAGATGTTTCCCGAGCGGTTTTCGAACCTTCCGGCCTATGCATTCCCGCGCCTGCGCGCCCTGTTGGACGTGGCAGAACCGGGCGGCGAAGTGCTGCATATGACGATCGGTGAGCCGAAGCACGCCTTTCCACCTTGGATCACCGAGATCATCAGCCGTAACGCGGCCGAGTTTGGCCTGTATCCGCCCAATGACGGCACGCCCGAGTTGCAGGCTGCGATTTGCGGCTGGGTCACGCGGCGCTACGGCGTCACGCTTGATCCCGGCAGCCAGGTCATGGCGCTCAACGGGACGCGCGAGGGGCTCTACAATGCGATGATGGCGCTTTGCCCCGAGACCAAGGCGGGGGGAAAGCCCGTGGTTCTGGTGCCCAACCCTTTCTACCAAGTCTACATGGTGGCCGCGCTGTCTGTCGGGGCAGAGCCCGTCTTTGTGCCTGCCACGCGGGAAACGGGGTATCTACCGGATTTCACTGCATTGCCTGCCGATGTCCTGAACCGCGTCGCGGTGGCCTATCTGTGTTCGCCCAGCAATCCGCAGGGCGCGGTGGCGACGTCAGACTATTGGCGGGATCTGCTGGCTTTGGCGGAAAAATACGATTTCAGAGTCTTTGCCGACGAATGCTATAGCGAGATCTACCGCGACACGCCGCCCGAAGGGGCGCTGGCGGTGGCTGCGCGGATGCAGATCGACCCCGAGCGCGTGGTGGCGTTTCACAGCCTGTCCAAGCGGTCGAATTTGCCGGGGCTTCGCAGCGGATTTGTCGCGGGCGGAGCCGAGAGCATCCGGCGCATCAAGCAGCTGCGCGCCTATGCGGGCGCACCATTGCCGCTACCGTTGCAGCGGGTGGCCGAAGCGGTGTGGGCCGACGATACGCATGTCGAAGAGAACCGGCGTCTTTACCGCGAGAAATACGACCGCGCCGATGAGATCATGCAGGGCGTTCCGGGTTATCGTGGGCCCGAGGCCGGGTTTTTTCTGTGGCTGCCGGTCGAAGACGGCGAGGCGGCGGCATTGCGTCTGTGGCGCGAGACCGGCGTGCGGGTTCTTCCGGGCGCCTATCTGAGCCGCGAAACCTCCGGGGGCAATCCGGGGCGGGCATACATTCGGGTGGCGATGGTGGCCCCAATAGACGAGATGACACGCGGGCTGACCAGCCTGCGGGCGTGTCTCTACACATAAGGTACGAGGGATTAAATGGCATATCAGACACGAGGACGCGACCCGCTGCTGGACAGCAACATGGCGCAGGCGATCGAGAAACGCGGCAAGGAATTGCTGGGTCTCGGGCTGCTGGCGCTCGCCGCTCTCGTTGCGATGATGTTTGCCACCTACAGCCCAGATGACCCATCGTGGCTGTCGGCCGTTGACGCGCCGGTGCATAACTGGCTGGGCCAGAGCGGGGCGACCATCGCTGCAACGCTGTTCATGGTTGTCGGCTGGGGCGCGTGGGGCGCGGCCATCGTGCTGGCGGCTTGGGGCGTACGTTTCGTACTGCATTGCGGTCAGGAGCGGGCGATCGGGCGGCTGATCTTTGCGCCGATCTGGATCGCGGTTTTGTCGCTCTACGCGGCCTCGCTGACGCCCGGCGCTGAATGGTATGCGACCCACAGCTTCGGGCTTGGCGGCATTTTCGGTGACACCGTCCTGGGCGCGGTCCTGGGTATTCTGCCCGTGAGCCTGGCGGTGGGGTTGAAGCTGCTGGCACTGGTATTAGGGGCCTCGATGCTGGCCTTGGGAGCGTTCGTGCTGGGGTTTGACCGGGCCGAGCTGATCCGCATTGCGCGGTTCCTGCTCGTGGGTCTGATCATGAGCTATTCGATGCTGCTGGACGCCCTCGGCCGGGGTGCCGAAGCTGCCCGCAATGCAGCTCAGGCCCGTCAGGAACGTCGCGCTGGCCGTGCCGAAGCGCAGGAGGCGGCGCGCGCGCCAGAGGTCAGCATCGTCGCCCCGCGTATGCGGCGCGGCACCGGTGCCGTGATCGACGAGCCCGACGTGCAGGACGAAATGCCGCTGCTCAAACCGGTGGAGAAGCAGGGCGGGCTGCTGTCGCGTATGCCGTCGCTTATCCGCAAGCCCGAGCCGCTGCCCGAGCCGGAACTGGTCGAGCCCAGAGTTGTTGCCGGTGCGCAGGATATGCCCGGCGAGGACCGGATCAAGGAAAAGATCGCCGACGTGATCAAGAACCGGGTGCGCAAGAGTACCGCCATCCACGTGGAATCCGTTGCGCCGCTGACCAAGGGGCGCGGGCGTGGGCCAGATCCTCTTGTACTGAATACAGCACGCCCGAATGCGGGCCTGCCGCCAGAGCCGCCATTGACCGCTGGATTGGCGCTGCCGCCCGAGCCGCCCTTGACTGCCATGCGAACCGAGATGCCGCAGGTCGATGCACCCGCTGCCGAACCGGCCCCCGCTGCTGTCTTGGACGATGACGAGGATTACGGCGCATACCAGGCCGAGCAGAGTATGCGAATCCCGGTGCCCGAACCGCGCAAGGTGGTGCAACATTCGGTGCGCAAGGCCCCTGCACCGTCGAGCCGCGCCAAGGCCGAGGCGCAGCCAAAGCTGCAATTCGAGGAGACAACGAGCAGCGAGTTCGAATTGCCGCCGCTCAGCCTTTTGTCGAGCCCCGAGAACATCCAGCGGTATCACCTGAGTGATGACGCGCTGGAAGAAAATGCGCGGATGTTGGAAAACGTGCTGGATGATTATGGCGTCAAGGGCGATATCGTCAGCGTCCGCCCCGGCCCGGTCGTCACCATGTACGAGCTGGAGCCGGCGCCGGGCCTCAAGGCGTCCCGCGTGATTGGCCTGTCGGACGATATCGCACGGTCGATGTCGGCGCTCAGCGCACGGGTCAGCACCGTACCGGGGCGTACGGTTATCGGGATCGAACTGCCCAACGACAACCGCGAGATGGTCGCCCTGCGCGAGATCCTGTCCTCGCGTGATTTTGGCGACGGCAACCAGAAACTGCCGCTGGCGCTGGGCAAGGATATCGGCGGCGATCCCATGGTCGCCAACCTTGCCAAGATGCCGCACCTGCTGATTGCGGGGACTACCGGATCGGGTAAATCCGTGGCGATCAACACGATGATCCTCAGCCTGCTGTACAAGCTGACACCGGATGAATGCCGGATGATCATGATCGACCCCAAGATGCTGGAACTCAGCGTCTATGACGGCATTCCGCATTTGCTGAGCCCGGTCGTGACGGACCCCAAGAAGGCGGTGGTGGCCCTCAAGTGGACCGTCGCCGAGATGGAAGATCGCTATCGCAAGATGTCCAAGATGGGTGTGCGCAACATCGACGGCTATAACGGCCGTGTGGCGGACGCGCTGAGCAAGGGCGAAATGTTCAGCCGCACGGTGCAGACCGGGTTTGACGACGAGACCGGCGAACCAGTGTTCGAGACCGAAGAGTTTGCACCAGAGAAGATGCCCTATATCGTCGTTATCGTTGACGAGATGGCCGATCTGATGATGGTCGCCGGCAAGGAGATCGAGGCTTGCATCCAGCGTCTGGCCCAGATGGCACGGGCCAGCGGCATTCATATCATCATGGCAACGCAGCGCCCGTCGGTCGATGTCATCACCGGCACGATCAAGGCCAACTTCCCCACGCGGATCAGCTTTCAGGTCACGTCCAAAATCGACAGCCGCACCATTCTGGGCGAGATGGGTGCCGAGCAACTGCTGGGCATGGGCGACATGCTGTATATGGCGGGCGGTGCCAAGATCACACGTTGCCACGGGCCTTTCGTGAGCGACGAAGAGGTTGAGGAAGTCGTCAACCATCTCAAGGCTTACGGCCCGCCCAAATATCTTAGTGGCGTGGTTGAAGGGCCGGACGATGACAAGGCCAGCAGTATCGACGCCGTGCTGGGCCTCGGTGGCAATACGGATGGTGAGGATGCGCTCTATGATCAGGCGGTGCAGGTCGTGTTGAATGACCGCAAGGTCAGCACGTCCTACATCCAGCGCAAGCTGGCTATCGGCTACAACAAGGCCGCGCGGTTGGTCGAGCAGATGGAGAGCGAGGGCCTCGTGGGTGCCGCCAACCATGTCGGCAAGCGAGAGATACTGGTGCCAGAGCAATAAGCAGGTCTGGGTGCAGGCAGCGTCCTGCACCGCCCCGATCAATCGAGCCGTGGAAGCCCTGCGGCTGTTGTTGCGGCGATTTGCCGAAAAATGCGCTTTGATATCGCATAACACGGGCCTTGGCCCTATTTAATGTGGGCAACAGGCATGTAAGGGCAGGTCACATTATGAAAATGGTTCAATCGCTTCTCGTTGGCGTATTTGCAGTGGCGATGGCATTGCCTGCAGCAGCGGAGAAGCTGTCGCTGGGAGAGCTGTCATCCTATCTCAACACGCTCAAGACCGCGACCGGCGCGTTTACGCAGATCAATGATGATGGCACGATCAGCACGGGCCGCATCCTGATCAAGCGTCCCGGCCGTGTCCGGTTCGAATACGACCCGCCTGACCAGACGCTGGTTGTGGCCAATGGCGACACGGTGGGTATCGTCGATCCAAAATCGAATCAGGGGACGCAGGCCTATCCACTGCATCGCACACCGCTGTCGATCATCTTGGCGCGCAACGTTGATCTGACGCGCGCCCGTATGGTGACGGGGCATTCAAGTGACGATACCACGACGACGGTGCGCGCGCAGGACCCTGAACATCCCGAATATGGCAATATCGAACTGGTCTTTACCGGTAGCCCGGTCGAGCTGCGTCAATGGGTGATCAATGACAGCAGCGGCAGCAGGACGACCGTTGTCCTGGGCGATCTGTCGCAGGGCATGCGCCTGAAGGATGAAAACTTTGTCATCCCCGGGCTGGCGACGGCGACGCAGATCGAGCGCTAGACCTTATTGGCGGTCAGTCTGGAGGTGCGTTGCGAGCACCCTCACAACGCCGAGGCGAAAACGGTCTCTGATCCGCCACCGTACTACCGGTGGCGGGTGTCCCTCAGAACAGCCCGCGTCGTCCACCACAGCGGCGCAGTTGTTGCTGATAAGTGGACGCGCGATCATCCACGGATTGTGCGACGCGCATCAGCCACGCCTTGTTGCGATAACTGCCGCGCGCAAAGCCGGTGCGCCCCTCGTGATAGGCGAGATACTGCTGCTTGGCATCATGGAGAGGGATGCCCAGCCGGTCACGGCTCTCGGCCATGTACCAACCCATGAAATCGGTCGCGTCGTGGATGTTGTCGCGCCGCGCCGAATGTTTGCGATTGGCCTGCACGTATTCTTTCCAGGTCCCGTCCAACGCCTGACTATAGCCATAGGCCGAGCTTTGCCGCCCCATGGGAATGACGCCCAGCGTGTATCGGAAGGGCGTGCGTGCGTCGCTGACGAACTTGCTCTCCTGATAGATTGTCGCCATCTGGACATGCATCGGCACGCCCCAGCGGCGTTCTGCCGCGCGGAAGGCGCGGGTGTAGTTCGGGCGCTCGCGCAAGATTTCACAGGCGTCGTCCATCGTATTGGGGGACGACCCATAACTGCCGCCACGACCACAGGCCGCAACGAGGAGTAACAATAGCGCTGCGCGAAGCTGTCTGCTCATCTGCCTCTCGCTCTTCTTTTTTGTCAAACTGTACCTGAATCCGGTGCGATGGGAAATCATGAATTTGCAAGGTCGGTCCCGGCGTGAATAACCCTTGCACTGCGCACCGCAGGCAGTGCGGCGTCCCGGGACTGTTACGGTAAGGTTCACAGACTGTTTCCCGCCGATTCCCGCATCGGGGTTGGACAAAACCCCCTTGAAACCTTTATGATCGCAGGTTAGGGGCTGCAACGTTATGATGAAAACACACGCGAAATATCATTTGGGCCAAGTCGTTCGGCACAAGAAACACCCGTTCCGCGGTGTTGTCTTTGACGTGGACCCGGAGTTTTCCAATACCGATGAATGGTATTCCTCGATTCCCGAGGAAAGCCGCCCGGTCAAGGAACAGCCATTTTATCATCTGCTGGCTGAAAACGACCAGAGCTACTATGTCGCTTACGTGAGCGAGCAGAATCTGGTCGCGGATTATTCCGGGCAGCCGGTAGAGCATCCCGATATCCCCGACCTTTTTGGCCCGTTCGAGGACGGCCTGTATCCGCTGCATTTCCAACTGAACTGATGTGGGCGGCGGGACGAAACCCGCCACACGACAATAGTTCGCGCGGTTTCGGTTTCAAAACCCACCGACCCTGAGACATTTGATCTCAAGCGAGGGCCTTTTGCGCTTTCCCTGATTCAGAAAAAACGCAGAAGGCTTTGATCAATACCCCAATGCGCAGCCATCTTTGCGGTGGTCGGATGCTCCCTCCAGCACGCCGTCCTCGCGGATCGCGATGGCCTGCGCGCCGCCGATAGCCGCGTCCGGGATCGCCACGACATGCCCAAGGTCTTCCAGTTCGCGGCGCACCGCCTCGGAATAACCCCGTTCGACATTCAGCTTGCCGCTATCGGCAAAGGCGCGCGGTGCATCAATTGCGCTTTGCGGATCCATCCCGAAGTCGCGCAGGTTCGACACGAAGCGGGCATGCCCGCAGGGCTGATAGCCGCCGCCCATCACGCCGAACGGCATGAGCACACGCCCGCGCTGGCGCAGGATGCCGGGAATGATCGTGTGCATCGGACGCTTGCCGCCTGCCAGTTCGTTCGGGTGCCCCTCTTTCAACGAGAAACCCGAACCACGGTTCTGCAGAAGGATGCCGAATTTCTCCGATGCAATGCCGGATCCGAATCCGTGAAAGATCGAATAGATCAGTGATACCGCCATTCGGTCACGGTCTACCACGGTGATGTAGATGGTGTCGCGGTGCACCTGCTCGGTCAGTGGCGCGGCCGCCGCGATCACACGGCGAGGATCGATCAGCGCGGCCAGAGATGCCGCCAGTTCCGGCGACAGCATCCAGTCCAGCCGTGACGTATGATCCGGGTCAGCGATGATGCGATTACGCGCATCATAGGCCAGTTTGGTGGCTTCTGCCTCGAGATGCACCCTCGCGGCCCCGTATGGGGCCAGGCCCGCGATGTCGAAATGGCTGAGGATGTTCAGCATCAGAATCGCTGTCGCGCCCTGTCCATTGGGTGGATGCTCGACCAGTTCGATACCGTTGTATTCGCCTGCAACCGGGGTTGCGGGCGTACCCCGATGGGCCGCGAAATCCGCTTCGCTGTGCACACCGCCCAGTTCGCGCAGTGCGGCGACCATGTCTTCGGCCACTTCGCCCTCGTAGAATGCACTAGCGCCGTTGGCTGCGACGCGCCGTAACACTTCGGCCTGACCGGGGGCACGAAACAGAGCGCCGAGCTGTGGCATGCCCTCGGGCATGAAATGGCGAGGCCCGTGGCCTTGCAGGGTCGGCCCGGCCCGGCCCCAATCGTCGATGACGCGCGGGGCCAAGGGCACGCCTTCCTCGGCGTAGTGGATTGCCGGCGCCAGAAGGGCATCGAGCCCCAGCTTTCCATGGTCGGTGGCGAGAGTGCAGAACGCCTCGATGGCGCCGGGGATGGTAACTGAGTGGGCGGCGTGGACCGGCATGGCATCCAGCCCCTTGGCGCGCAGGTCAGCGGCGCGGGCCTGCGCGGGGGCGCGGCCAGAGCCGTTATAGGCCTGCACCTCGTTCGAACCGGGGGCATTCCACAGCACGAAGCAGTCACCACCGATTCCGGTCATCTGCGGCTCGCATATGCCCAGCAGAACAGCCCCGGCAATCGCGGCGTCCATTGCGTTCCCGCCTCGGCCCAGAATGTCGACCGCAACCCGCGCGGCAAGCGGATGCGAGGTGGCACAGATGCCGTTGGTGGCAAATACGGGGGAACGTCCAGGCAGGTGAAAATCGCGCATCGGGGCCTCATTTTCCGGGGTCTATACCGGACACTAGGACGCAGCGCGCCAATTGCCAATCGTGGCAGGGCGGAGATTTGCTTTCTGGGGGGGGGACCTCGACACCGCGAACTGGGTGGGGGCTGTTAAACGCGGCGCCGAGGGAAGCCATATGCAGCTACAAGAAAGTGTATGATGCCGCACTCTGTCCGCAATGCGATCAGATATGGGCGAATCTACGGCAATCGCCAATTTGCCGGAAAATGATGTTCGGCGCGATCTGACCGCTTTCCGGGAGGTCAGTTTGGCGGGATGATCCGCCCACGCAGAGCTGGCACGCACAGTAAAGCCGAGGCGGTTCATGCCGCGAGAGCGGCTATAGTGCAGATCTTGCGTCAGTGACCGGATCATATACCAGCCAAACCCGCCTTCGGGCAGGTCGGCACGTGGCGCGTTCAGGGGCGGCCGCATTCCCTGTGGCAGCGCCAACCCCGGTAGAGGCGATCCGGCATCATGTATCTCGCAATGGATTCCTGCGCCAATCTGCGCGATTTCCACCCTGATCGAACCATGCGTCCCAGAGGCATGGGCGTGCTCGACCACGTTGTTCAGGGCCTCGGCCAGCGCGATCTCGACCGTGCCGCACAGATCATCCGCAATGCCGCAACGCACAAGATGGCGGCGCACCTGACCCAGGCTGTGCCGAACAGCAGTGTCCACGCTGTCCAGCGTGAAAGAAAGTGCTGCGTTGTCATCACCTTGGGGCACGGATGATCCTCCGACATGTCAGTCTGGAGAGCAAACGCCCACACTATGAGGGAAGGTGGGCTTTGTGAAATTTCCCTGATTCAAGAAAGCCGCAAAACGCCTTAAACAGCCGCTCGTTTCCCGACAGAATCCAGACTACAGTGGATGTCGAAAACCGTATCCATGCGGGTCAGGCGAAACACCTTGTCCACATCCGGGGTCAGTGCCGCCAGATCAAGCTTGCGGCCCGGCCCAAGCTGCTTCATCGCCGCGACGATGGCGCCCAGCCCGCTGGAATCGATGAATTCGACCTGCCTCAGTTCAAGGACGATATGATCGCCTGCCTCGGCGGTGGCGCTGCGCATTTCATCCTTGAACTGAATGGCCGTTGATGCGTCGATGCGGGTGGCATTGACGGTGATGATGACAATGGCGCCCTCGCGGGCAATCGACAGGTCCATGGGGCCCTCCGGGGCTACGTATAATTACGCGGCAGACTAGACTGCATTCCTTACCATTCGGTATGCATGACACAGCAAGCACGAGGAGCTTTGACATGAAAAACGTGGTGATCGCAGGGGCGGCACGCACGCCGATGGGCGGATTTCAGGGGGATTTTGACGGCACCCCGGCCAGTCTGCTGGGCGGGGTCGCGATCCGCGCGGCGCTGGAGGATGCACGCGCGCAGACGGTGGACGAGGTGCTGATGGGCTGCGTTTTGCCAGCCGGGCAGGGGCAGGCCCCGGCACGCCAGGCGGGGTTCGCTGCAGGTCTCGGTCAGGAGGTTCCCGCCACCACGCTGAACAAGATGTGCGGATCGGGGATGAAGGCGGCGATGATCGCCTGCGACCAGATCGCCCTTGGCCATGCGGACACCATGATCGCGGGCGGGATGGAGAGCATGTCGAATGCGCCTTATCTGCTGCCCAAGATGCGGGGTGGCGCGCGAATCGGCCATGCAGAGGTGCAGGACCACATGTTTCTCGATGGGCTGGAGGATGCCTATGACAAGGGGCGCCTGATGGGCACTTTCGCCGAGGATTGCGCCGAGAAATTCCAGTTCACCCGCGAGGCGCAGGATGAATACGCCATACGCAGCCTGACCAACGCGCTTGCTGCGCAGTCCGGCGGTGGCTTTGACGGTGAGATTGCGCCGGTCACGCTCCAGACGCGCAAGGGCGAGGTCACGGTGGCAGTGGATGAACAACCTGCCAAGGCCCGGCCCGAGAAGATCCCGCAGTTGAAGCCCGCCTTTCGCAAGGATGGCACGGTTACAGCGGCCAATGCCTCGTCCATCTCCGACGGGGCGGCGGCGCTGGTCATTGCCTCGGAGGAGGCGGCACAGGCACAGGGCCTGAACATCCGCGCCCGCATCCTTGGCCATGCCAGCCACGCACAGGCCCCCGGGCGGTTCACCACGGCACCGGTGCCCGCAGCACAAAAGCTGCTGAAACGTCTGGGCTGGAGCGTTGAAGATGTCGACCTGTGGGAAGTGAACGAGGCATTTGCCGTGGTGCCGATGGCCTTCATGCACGAGATGGGCATCGCGCGCGACCGGATGAACGTGAATGGCGGTGCCTGCGCGCTGGGCCACCCGATCGGGGCCAGCGGTGCACGGATCATGGTCACGTTGCTGAACGCTCTGGAGAAGCGCGGAATGAAGCGCGGCATCGCCGCCATCTGCATCGGCGGCGGCGAAGGGACCGCCATCGCAATCGAGCGTCTCTGATGCCTCACCTTCTGGCCTGTAAATATCCCGTGGCACGTTGAAAATCCCCTGATTTTCAACGTAGGGGGCTGGCCTCCGTTCCCAAGCCTTTCAAGGTGCGCGACATGCAAATTGACTACGCCGACCTTTCCAAGACCCTCGCCTCTCTGACAGGGGGCGAGGACGATGAAATCGCTCTGATGGCCACGATGGCCTGCGAATTGCACCATGCCGATGACCGGTTCGACTGGACCGGGTTCTACCGGGTCACGGCGCCCGGAATGCTGAAGATCGGCCCCTATCAAGGCGGGCATGGCTGCTTGCAGATCCCGTTTACCCGAGGGGTCTGTGGCGCCGCGGCCCGCACGGGGCAGGTGCAACTGGTCTCTGACGTGAATGCATTTGAGGGGCATATCGCCTGCGCCAGCAGCACCCGGTCCGAGATCGTGCTGCCGGTCCGCGACAGTGCCGGACGGCTGATCGCCGTGCTCGATATCGACAGCAACCAACCTGACGCCTTCACCCAAACAGACGCGGACGGATTGGGAATGCTTCTTGCCCAGGTCTTTGAAAGGGCCGTGCCTTGACCTCTCCGTGAAAAAATATTTGATTTTTTCATAGAATCGACGCACCGTGAAATTACAGGTCAATATTTCACGGATGAGATCCCCTTGCACCAAACCGACTCCTCCAAAACGCGCACCCTCGGGGCCGATCTGCGGGCGCTGCGCAAGGCGCGCGGTGTCACGCTCAGCGATCTGGCAGAACGGCTGGGGCGTTCGGTCGGCTGGCTCAGCCAGGTCGAGCGGGACCTCTCCGAGGCGTCGGTCACGGACTTACGTCACATCGCGGCGGCGCTCGATGTCTCCGTGTCGCTGCTTTTCGGCCATTCGGCTGCCCCCGCCGACGAGGCCGGGCATGTGGTGCGCCGTCATGCCCGCCGCCAGATTGGCTCGGCCCCGGCAGGGTTGGCCGAAGAACTGCTCTCGCCCGATCTTACTGACGATTTCGAGGTCGTGCATTCCACATTCGCGCCGCATAGCCGCCGTGGCGAGATCATCGAGCGGCCAACCCAAGAGGTCGGTTACATCGTATCCGGTCAGCTTGATCTGGTGATCGCTGGGCGCCACTTTACCGTCGGTCAGGGTGACAGCTTTCGGATCAAGAACGAGCCGTTCGAGTGGATCAACCCCTATGACCAACCTGCCGTGGTGATCTGGGTGATCGCCCCGCCCGTGTACTGAGGGGGCGACATGAGCGCAGAGGCATGGATCATGTTCGCGGTGTTCTGGGCGGTCTTCGCGACCACGCCCGGCCCCAACGCGGTCAACTGCATTACCAATGGTATGACCATCGGGTTTCGTCGCGCCTTGCCGGGGGTTGCCGCGATTCTGACGCAGGCGGCGCTTTTCCTGACGCTATCGGCGCTGGGCGTGACCGCGCTTCTTACCGCATCGCCCATTGGTTTTCAGGTGGCCAAGCTGATCGGTGCGGCGTTTCTCGTCTATCTCGGCATCCGAGGCTGGATCATGGCGCGCACGGCCGTCAGGATGGAAGAGCGCCCCGCCGGATCCGTTTATTGGCGCGCCTTTGCCATCGCCACGATCAACCCCAAGAGTGTCGCAGGGTACCTGGCAGCGTTCAGCCAGTTCGTGCAGCCCGACGTGCCGATCTGGTCACAGATGTGGGTCATCTTCCCCACCGCGCTCAGCCTCACGGCTCTCAGCTATCTGGGCTACACCAGCCTCGGCGCCGGGCTGGGCCGTGCCGCGCTGGGCGCTGTCTTCAACGTCTGGCTGCGCCGCGCGCTGGCTTGCTGTTTCATCATATACGGCGTGCTTTTGGGAAGCACTGCCGCACCTGTGGGAAGGGTCTGAGCCATGACCAAGGGACATTGCCTGTGTGGCGCCGTCACATTTGAAACAACCGCCGAGCCACAAGGTGCCTGCGCCTGCCATTGCGGCCAGTGTCGCCGCCAGTCGGGCCATGTCTGGGCCTCTGCCTATGTGCCAAAGGACGCGCTGCGCATCACCGGAGACGTGAGGTGGTACGCGGCAAGCGCGGACGCCAAACGCGGCTTCTGCCCGACTTGCGGTTCGTTCCTGTTCTGGGCCGCCGATGCCGAGGACACGATCAGCTTTGCGCTGGGGGCGATCGACAATCCCACGGGCCTGAAAATGACCCGGCATATCTTTGTCGCGGACAAGGGCGATTACTACGACATTTCCGACGGGCTGCCACAGGACGCACGCAGCTAACCGCCGGGCGAGACAACGTACGACGAATAGGGAGACGGATACATGGCTGACTTTCCAAACACGGCCCGCGTGGTCATCATCGGTGGCGGAGTGGTGGGAACCTCGACGCTCTACCATCTGGCCATGGGCGGCTGGAGCGATTGCGTATTGCTGGAGAAAAACGAACTGACCGCAGGCTCCACTTGGCATGCGGCGGGCAACTGCCCGAATTTCTCGACCTCTTGGGCGGTCATGAACATGCAACGCTACTCGCTGGATCTCTACTCGCGGCTCGAGGCCGAGGTGGATTACCCGATGAACTACCATGTGACCGGCTCGATCCGGCTGGGACACAGTAAGGAGCGCATGCAGGAATTCGAGCGCGCCTGCTCCATGGGCCGCCATCAGGGCATCGCGCTCGACATGATGAGTCTTGACGATATCAAGGACCGCTATCCGTTCATCGAAACGCACGACCTAGCGGGGGGGCTCTGGGACCCGGCGGATGGCGATATCGACCCCGCGCAGCTCACGCAGGCGCTAGCCAAGGGCGCGCGTCAGATGGGGGCGCGGATCGAACGCTTTTGCCCCGCCACCGGCATCAGCCGCGATGGCGACGAATGGATCGTGCACACCGACAAGGGCGATATCCGCTGCGAAAAAGTGGTGAACGCCGCTGGCTATTATGCGCAGCGCGTCGGGGAGTGGTTCAAGCCATTCGGCGGGCGTACCGTGCCCATGGTGACGATGAGCCACCAGTATTTCCTGACAGAAGAGATCGGTGAGTTGAAGGACTGGACCGCCGCGCAGGGGCACAAGGTGCCGCTTTTGCGTGATGTCGACAGCTCTTACTATCTGCGTCAGGACAAGAACGGCCTGAACCTTGGCCCTTACGAGCGGAACTGCCGCGCCCATTGGGTCACGCCCGACGATCCGATGCCGGAAGATTTCAGTTTCCAGCTTTATCCCGACGATCTGGAGCGGCTGGAATGGTATATCGAGGACGCGATGGCGCGTGTGCCGATATTGGGCAGCGCCGGGGTAGGACGGGTGATCAACGGCCCCATTCCCTATGCGCCTGACGGGTTGCCGCTGATCGGGCCGATGCCCGGCGTGACAAATGCCTATGAGGCCTGCGTCTTTACTTTCGGCATCACCCAGGGTGGTGGCGCGGGCAAGGTCGCGGCCGAATGGGTCATGCATGGCGAGACCGAGCATGACATGTGGGCCGTCGATCCGCGCCGCTATACCGATTACACCGATCACGATTATTGTCTGGCAAAGGCCAAGGAAACCTATGGCCACGAATACGCCATGCATTTCCCGCATCACGAATGGCCCGCAGGCCGCGACAAGAAGCTGGGGCCGAATGACGCCCGCGTGCGCGAGTTGGGCGGTGTGATGGGCGCCTATAACGGCTGGGAGCGCGCCAACTGGTTCGCCAAACCGGGCGATGACGTCTCTGAAGAGAGCACGCAGACCTGGGGTCGCTCCGGCCCGTGGGAGGCCCGTATCCGCGAGGAATGCGAAGCGGTGCGCGACGGTTGCGGCGTGCTGGATCTGCCGGGCTTTTCCCGGTTCTGGCTTCAGGGAGAGGGGGCGGATGAATGGCTGCGCGGTTTCGTGGCCGGCGCATTGCCCAAGATTGGCCGGATGAACCTCGTCTATGTCTCTGACAGCCGGGGGCGAATCAAGACCGAGATGTCCTGCATTCGCCTTGCCGAAGACAGCTTTGTGCTGATCACTGCCGCCACGGCGCAATGGCATGACGGCGATCTGATCCGCCAGTCCGTGCCCGAGGGCGTGACTGTCAACGAGACGACGACCGAGCGCAGCGCGCTTATTGTCACCGGCCCGAAATCCCGCGATCTGCTGGCGCCGCTGACGGATGCCGATCTGACGCTGGGCTGGCTCACCCACCAACACTGCACCGTGGCGGGCAAGCCTGCGTTCTTCGCGCGGGTCAGCTTTGCGGGCGAGCTGGGTTGGGAAGTTCATGCCGCGAACGACGACATGCCAACGATCTACGATTCCATCCTTGATGCGGGGGCCACGCCCTTTGGCATGTACGCGCTCGATGCGCTGCGGATCGAAAAGGGCTACCGCACATGGAAGGGCGATCTGTCTACCGATTACACTTTGCTTGAAGGCGGGCTGGAGCGGTTCATCAAGTTCGACAAGCCGCAGGATTTCGTCGGTAAAGCGGCCTTGCTGGCGGAAAAACAACAAGGTTCGAAGAAGCGATTTGTCACGTTGCTGGTGGACGCCGAAGAGGCGGATGCGCCCTACATGTCCACGCTTCTGCACGACGGAGAGGTGGTGGGCGAGACCACCAGCGGCGGCTACGGTTACCGCGTGAATGCAAGCATCGCCTTGGGCATGCTGCGCGCCGATCTGGCGACACCGGGCACCGAGCTGGAGGTCGATATCTACGGCAAGCGCTGTCGCGCCGTGGTTCAGCCCGATCAGCCGCTGTGGGATCCGCAGAACGAGCGTTTGCGCGCCTGACGTGAACCGTAGGCCGGGCGTTCTGCCCGGCCCGCCGCCCCATGTGTGGGGCATGACCGAAGACCAGTCGACAGCGCCTGAAGGCACGGACATTGCGGAGATTTAACCATGGCACAGATAACCCTTCTCGACGGTTCCATCGGACAGGAAATCGTCAAACGCTCCGGTGACCGGGCGACTTTCTTGTGGTCCACCAGCGTGATGATGGAGAAACCCGGTATCGTCCGGCAGGTCCACGCCGATTATTTTGATGTGGGCGCGACGGTAGCCACGACCAATACCTACGCGGTGCATCGCGACCGGCTGGCCAAGGTCGATATGGAACCGCAGTTCGAAACGCTGATCGAATGCGCCCTGACCGAGGCCGAGGCGGCACGAGACGCGGCCGGAGCGGGCCGTATCGCGGGGTCGCTTGGCCCGCTCGGGGCATCCTACCGGCCCGATATTTGCCCACCGGTCGCGGTTGCCGCACCGCTTTACAGCGAACTCGTTGGGTTGATGCAGGACAAGGTCGATCTCTTTCTTGTCGAAACAGTGGCCTCTCTTGCCCATGCGGACGGTGCCTTGACCGGCTGCGCGGGCAGCACGAAACCGGTCTGGCTGGCCGTGACGGTGGACGATGATGACGGCACCATGCTGCGGTCCGGCGAACCGGTGGCAGATCTGGCCGAGATCGTCGCGCGTCACGCGCCGGACGCGGTGCTGGTCAACTGTTCGCGCCCCGAGGCGGTGGAGGCTGCGCTGGAAATCATCGCGGGGTTCGGGCGTCCCTTTGGTGCCTACGCCAACGGCTTTACCCGGATCACCGAAGAGTTCAAGCAAGACAATCCAACCGTTGACGCACTGGAACATCGCACCGATCTGGATCCCGTTGCCTACGCCGAATTCGCGATGGGCTGGGTCGGGCAGGGCGCAACGATCGTCGGTGGCTGCTGCGAAGTGGGCCCCGATCACATCGCCGAACTGGCCGCGCGCCTGCGCGCTGCCGGTCACGAGATCGTCTGAAACGCCGCTACCGGCGCGGATCCCTCAAGCCACAAATATTCTCAGACACAAAGGACAACAAAGAAATGACAGACCTTCCACAGAGCGCGCGCGTGGTGATCATCGGCGGCGGCGTTGTCGGATGTTCGGTGGCCTATCATCTGGCTAAAATGGGCTGGAAAGATGTGGTCTTGTTGGAGCGCAAGCAGCTGACTTCGGGCACGACATGGCATGCAGCAGGCCTGATTGGCCAATTGCGTGCAGGTCAGAACATGACCAAGCTCGCCAAGTATTCTGCCGAACTATACAAAGGGTTGGAGGCCGAAACAGGCGTCGCCACGGGGCTGCGTCAGGGTGGGTCCGTGTCGGCCGCACTGACCGAAGAGCGCCGCGAAGAGCTGTTTCGTCAGGCAGCGATGGCCCGCGCATTTGGCGTGCCGGTTGAAGAATTGTCGCCCGCCGAGGTCAAGGAAAAGTACGAGCATATCAATCTTGATGGCGTCACGGGCGGCGTCTGGCTGCCCACTGACGGGCAGGCCGACCCGGCCAATATCGCGCTGGCACTGGCCAAGGGCGCGCGCCAGAACGGCGCGCTGATCCGCGAGCGGGTCAAGGTGACGGGCCTCAAACGCGCTGGTCGCCGCGTCACCGGTGTGGACTGGATCGCCGATGATGGCAGCGACCAGGGCCATATCGCCTGCGAGATGATCGTGAATTGTGCGGGTATGTGGGGCCACGAGGTTGGCCGCATGGCAGGTGTCAACGTACCGCTGCACGCCTGCGAGCATTTCTACATCGTGACCGAGGCGATTGAAGGCCTGAAGCAGATGCCGGTGCTGCGCGTGCCCGATGAATGCGCGTACTACAAGGAAGACGCGGGCAAAATTCTCCTTGGTGCGTTCGAGCCGCATTCGAAGCCTTGGGGGATGGACGGCATCCCCGACAGCTTCGAGTTCGACCAGCTGCCTGAGGATTTCGATCATTTCGAGCCGATCCTGGAGGCCGCCTGCAACCGTCTGCCGATGCTGGCAGAGGCAGGTATTCATACCTTCTTCAACGGCCCCGAAAGCTTTACCCCCGATGACGCCTATCACCTTGGCCTCGCGCCCGAGATGGACAATGTCTGGGTCGCCTGTGGCTTCAACTCGATCGGGATTCAATCGGCAGGCGGCGCGGGTCATGCGCTTAGCCAATGGATGGATAGCGGCGAAAAGCCGTTTGATCTGGGCGATGTGGATGTCAGCCGGATGCAGCCATTTCAGGGGAACAAGCATTACCTGTTCGAGCGCTCCAAGGAGACCTTGGGCCTGCTCTATGCCGATCACTTCCCGTACCTGCAGAAACGCACAGCACGCGGTGTGCGTCGCACGCCGTTCCACCAGCACCTGCTGGACCAGGGCGCGGTGATGGGCGAAGCCGCCGGGTGGGAGCGTGCCAATTGGTTTGCGAATGAAGGTCAGGAGCGCGAATACAAATATAGCTGGAAACGGCAGAATTGGTTCGGCAACGCCGCCGCCGAGCACAAGGCCGTCCGCGAAAACGTGGGCATGTATGACATGTCGTCCTTTGGCAAGCTGCGCGTCGAAGGGCCGGATGCCGAAGCGTTCTTGAATTACGTCGGCGGCGGCGACTATTCGGTGCCGGTGGGCAAGATCGTCTATACCCAATTCCTGAATAATCGTGGCGGGATTGAGGCCGATGTGACCGTCACCCGGCTGAGCGAGACGGCGTATCTGGTCGTGACGCCTGCGGCGACCCGGCTGGCCGATCAGACATGGATGATGCGCCACAAGGGCGATTTCAACGTGGTGATCACCGATGTGACGGCAGGCGAGGGTGTGCTGGCTGTGATGGGACCGAACGCGCGCAAGCTGCTGCAAAAGGTCTCACCGAATGATTTCAGCAACGAGGTGAACCCGTTCGGCACAGCGCAGGAGATTGAACTGGGCATGGGATTGGCCCGCGCCCACCGTGTGACCTATGTGGGCGAACTGGGGTGGGAGATCTACGTCGGCGCCGACATGGCGGGTCACGCATTCGAGACCCTCTGGGAGGCCGGGCAGGACATGGGGCTGAAACTGTGCGGCATGCATATGATGGACAGTTGCCGGATCGAAAAGGGGTTCCGCCACTTTGGCCATGACATCACCTGCGAGGATCACGTGCTGGAGGCCGGGCTGGGCTTTGCCGTCAAGACGGGCAAGCCTGATTTCGTCGGCCGGGACGCGGTTCTGCGCAAGAAGGAGACCGGGCTGAAAACCCGCATGGTTCAGTTCCGCCTGACCGACCCGGAGCCGCTGCTCTATCACAACGAGCCTGTGGTGCGAGACGGTGAGATCGTGAGCTACCTCAGCTCCGGCAATTACGGTCATACGCTGGGCGGTGCCATCGGTATGGGCTACGTGCCCTGCGAAGGTGAGACTGCAGAACAGTTGCTGGCCTCGTCCTACGAGATCGACGTGGCCGGCACGCGGGTTGCGGCCGAAGTCAGCCTGCGCCCGATGTACGACCCCAAGGGCGCGCGCGCCAAGGCTTGAGCTACCAAGGCGCGGCCCGTGACGCGGGGCCGCGCCAATTCTTCAGGCGTCTGGCAGGACCTTGCCGGGGTTGAGGATGCCGTTCGGATCAAGCGCAGTCTTGATCGCCCACATCGCGCTCAGCGCGCCGGGGCTCTTGTGCTTGGCCATGCTGTCGCGCTTATGCGTGCCGATGCCGTGCTCTGCCGAAAAGCTGCCGCCCAGATCGATGGTCGCCTGCTCGACTTCGTCGTGGATCGCGTCATGCACGGCGGTGTCATCGGTCGAGGGCCAGCACGAGAAATGCAGGTTGCCGTCACCCAGATGCCCCACCGTGATATCCCGAGCGGCTGGATCATGCGCCGCAATGATCGCTTCGATCCGGTCCAGCAGCGTCTGCATCTGGTCGAGCGGTACCGCGATATCGTTGATGATGATCGGATCATGCAGGCGGCAGACCTCGGCGGCGGCCTCTCGGCGGGCCCACATTTCGGCGCGTTGCGCTTCGTTCTGTGCCACCACGGCGTCGATCAGTTTGCCATCCTCGAAAAGCGCGGCCAGGGCCGCTTCGAGATGCGCGGCAATCGGGGTCTGGCCGTCGTCGCCGGGCGCAGCCTCGTCCGGGCGGGTGGTGGCGATCTCCAGCAAGATATTGATGTCGTGGCTTTCGTCGAACGGCGCGCGCGCGTCCGGGAAGCGTTCCAGATGCGCGTCGATATAGGCGCGGGGCATGTATTCGAACGCCTGCACCGCACCGCCTGTTTCGCGCTGCAACCGGTTGAGCAGACCCAGCGCATCATCCACGCTTTCGACCGCCAGCATCGCGGTGGCGTGAGCCAATGGGGCGGGATACAGCTTGAGCACGGCGGCGGTGATGATCCCGAGCGTACCCTCGGCGCCGATCAGCAGATGGCGCAAGTCGTAACCGGAATTGTCCTTGTGCAACTGGCGCATCAGGTCCACGACCTCGCCGGAGGGCAGCACGGCTTCGATGCCAAGACACAGATCGCGGGTATTGCCGTAACGCACCACGTTGGAGCCGCCGGCATTGGTCGACAGCGCGCCGCCGATCATCGCCGAGCCGCGCGCGCCGAAAAACAGCGGAAAGACCAGACCATGTTCGGCCACGGCGTCATGGATGCTGCTCAGGATCGCGCCAGCCTCGACCACCGCCGTGCGTGCCGAAGGGCGAATATCACGAATGGCATTCATCCGCGCCATGGACAGCAGGATCGCCCCGTCGGCCGCGGTGCCGCCCGCGAGGCTGGTATTGCCGGAAATCGGCACGACAGGCGTGTGCGTTTCATTCGCCAGGCGCAGAATGGCAGATACTTCGGCCGTGTTGGCAGGCCGGACCACCGCGATCGGATCACCCTGGGGCGTGTCTTCCCAGTCGACGGTGTAGGGTGCGGCGTCTGCACCGGTCAAAACATGAGCGGGACCGGTAATCCCGGCGAGCGCCTCGATCAGCTTGGACATGGATCAGAATGCCTTGAATGTCAGGGTTGTTTCGGTCCGTTCGATGCCGTCGATGCCAAGCAGGCCATCATTGATGAATTTGCCCACATCCTCGTCTTCAGGGATGTAGAGCTTGAGCAACAGGTCGAACGGTCCGGAGGTCGAATATAGTTCTGAATGCAACTCGCGCAGAGCGATTTTCTCGGCGACCGTGTAGGTGGTGCCGGGGCGGCAGCGGATGTTCACGAAAACGCAACGCATAGGGGTCTCCTGATCTGTCGTACCCATTAAGCCGTTGATTCGAGCCAATGGAAATGCCGATTTGGGGTTGCTCTCAGAGCGTCATGTGCCGTGCCCGCGATCCGCGCTCGATCGCGGCGGCGTGCAGGCGGTCGATGTTCAGCTCATAGCGGATTTCCTCGAGCAACCGCAATTCGGAATGCTCAAGCTTGCCATCGGCGGCGGCCACATCGCAGGCCAGTGCATAGGCGGTTTCATAAAGGCGTTCGGGTAGGTTGTCGCGCAAGAGGCCAAAGAGCGCATCAAGCCCTTCCTCGACTGCAAACAGGTCAAAGACCGTCTGTGCGGTGCTGTTCATACGGTCCAGATCATAATCCGCGAACACGGGCAGGTTGTTCACTGCTGTCTCGATCTTGACGAGTTCCGCGGTACGGATGTTCTCATCCGAGGCCGAAACTGCGACCATTACAGCGACAAGACAATCCTGCGGGCTGAGGGGGTGTTGGATTTGGTCGGTCATCGGGGGGGGGTCCTTTGCGCGGGGCGTTGCGCCAGAGAATATTGACTGTGGCCTGCCTCGGCAATAGGTAGCAGCGGACCTGTGGCGCGCTCAAGTGCCGCGGGAAATCAGGAGTGTTTCAAATGTCCGATCTGCGCGACGCCGCGATGCAATCGAAAGCCTGGCCTTTTGAAGAAGCGCGCCGTGTGCTGAAACGGTACGAAAAGGCCCCGCCCGCCAAGGGCTATGTCTTGTTCGAAACCGGCTATGGCCCCAGTGGCTTGCCGCATATCGGTACGTTTGGCGAGGTTGCGCGGACCACGATGATCCGCCGCGCATTCGAATTGATCAGCGATATCCCGACCAAGCTGCTCTGCTTCTCGGACGACCTCGACGGTATGCGCAAGGTCCCCGGCAACGTGCCGAACCCCGAAGCCCTGCAAGAGCATTTGCAAAAGCCGCTGACTTCGGTGCCGGACCCCTTCGGAAAATACCAGAGCTTTGGCGGGCATAACAACGCCATGCTGCGGCGTTTCCTCGACACTTTCGGGTTCGAGTACGAATTCATTTCGGCCACCGAATTCTACCGGTCGGGCCAGTTCGACGAGGTGCTGTTGCGCGCCGCCGAACGCTACGACGACGTGATGAAGGTTATGCTCAAGAGTTTGCGTGAAGAACGCCAGCAAACCTATTCGATCTTTCTGCCGATTCACCCCGTAACCGGGCGGGTCATGTATGTCCCGATCAAGCATGTGGACGCGAAGGCAGGCACGATCACCTTTGATGACGAAGACGGCAGCGAAATGACGCTGCCGGTCACTGGTGGTAATGTCAAATTGCAATGGAAGCCGGATTTCGGCGCGCGGTGGGCGGCGCTGGATGTCGATTTCGAGATGTACGGCAAGGATCACAGCACCAACACGCCGATCTATGACCGGATTTGCGAGATTCTCGGTGGTCGCAAGCCCGAGCATTTCACCTACGAGCTGTTCCTCGACGAGGGTGGGCAGAAGATCAGCAAATCCTCGGGCAACGGCATCTCGATTGACGAGTGGCTCAGCTATGCCGCGACCGAGAGCCTGTCGTATTTCATGTACCAAAAGCCCAAGACGGCCAAGCGGATGCATTTCGACGTGATCCCCAAGGCAGTGGATGAATACCATCAGCAATTGCGCGCCTTTCCAAACCAAGACGCTGCGGCGCAGGTGAATAACCCCGTGTTTCATATCCACGGGCAGAACGTGCCCACCAGCAATATGGTGGTGCCCTTCGCGATGTTGCTAAACCTTGCCTCCGTCGCCGGGGCCGAGGAAAAGGATCAACTCTGGGGCTTCATCCAGCGTTACGCGCCCGAGACCAGTGCCGAGACCCATCCCGACATGGATCAGGCCGTGGGATTTGCGCTGCGCTACTACAACGATTTCGTGAAACCGCAGAAAGTCTACCGCGCTCCGACAGAGGTTGAGCGTGAAGCGTTGCAGGCGCTGCGCACGGCATTGTCCGAATACGATGGTCCGTTGGAAGACGAGGCATTGCAATCGGTGGTTTATACGGTGGGGCGTGACAGGTTCGATCCTCTGCGCGACTGGTTCAAGGCGCTCTACGAGGTGCTGCTGGGCGCGAGCCAGGGGCCGCGGTTCGGCGGGTTCATCGCGCTTTACGGTGTGGATGAGACAATCGCGCTGATTGATCGGGCGCTGGCTGGCAAGCTGGCCTGATTAGCGGTTCCGTGGTCCCTTGCGGAGCCGCCTCGCCAGTGCGACGGTGACATGGGCGGGGTGCCACGGAGCGGGGCGTTTCGGGGCGCGTTGCGCCAGATCAAGGCGCCTCGGCGCCAAACCACGCAGGTTGCGGGCAGGAGGCCCATCATGAAGTATCTGATATCCCTGACAATCCTCGGCTTTCTGGTCGCATGCACAACCGTATCCATGCCGGAGCCGGATGAAGGCCGCGCGCTATACGCGCAGTATTGCAGCCAGTGCCACGGCGCGACGGGCAAAGGTGATGGCGCTTGGGCATCGGTGGTTGACCCCAAGCCGGCTAACCTCACGGTGTTGTCTCGGAATGGGGTGTTTCCGCGTGCCCGCGTCTTGTCGACGATCGACGGCTATCACCGTGCGGCTCAACCCGGCCAGCAAATGCCGGAATTCGGTGCGTTGCTGACCGGCCCCACCGTTCCGGTGGACACGGGCGATGGCACCCTGACGCCAACGCCGCGCCCGCTGGCTGCACTGCTGGCCTATCTTGAAAGCATTCAGGCGGGGTAAGCGCAGGCTTACGGCGCGCCGGGCAGTGCGCCGAGCCCTGACGCCTCCATCAGCCGCTTTGTCTCTTCATCCATCAGGCGTTCTACGCCTGCGCCCTCTACCGGCGTGCGCCCGACTTCCAGAAAGAGCGGCGCGGCCAGAGGCGAGACGCGCGGCAGACGCACCAGGTCGATCCGCCCGCCAATCCGTGCGATCATCTCCTCGATCCGGCCAAAATCCACGAGACCGCGCATCGCCTCTTGCCGGGTGATGCGCAGCAATAGGTGGTCTGGATCGTAGCGTGCCAGCGTGTCATAAAGGATATCCGAGGAAAACGTCGCCTGCCGCCCGGATTTGCGCGCCTGCGGCGTGTTGCGGTTGATCAGCCCCGCGATCGTGGCCGAGGTGCGGAAGGTCCGCTTCATCACCGCATTGCCCATCAGCCAGGTGTCCAGCCCCTCGCGCAGACCGGTAGGGTCAAACAGCGGACCGGGGTCGGTCAGTGGCTCCAGCCCCCAGATCAGCGTCGCGTAGTCGGTTGCCACGAAGCCGAGCGGCGCCAGCCCCAGCGCCTCCATCCGGTTGGTTAGAAGCAGCCCCAGCGTCTGCTGGGCGTTGCGCCCGGCAAAACCGTAGATGCAGGCATTTTCGCGCCCCTCATGCGCAAAGCTCTCGATCAGCAGCCGCCCGCGCTGGGGCAGACGTGACATCTGCCGTTGCAGATGCAGCCAGTCGCGTGTGTGGTCCGGCAGTTCCGGCCAGTCGTCTTGCGCGAACATGGTCAGAATGCGCTGACTGAGCTGGGTGGAAGTGGCGAACTTCGTGCCGGAGAACGTCGCGATCTTGGGCTTGCGTCCCTTGTCGCGAGACACTTCGACGGTCATCTCGCGCAGGCCCTCGTAGCGCACCACCTGGCCGCCGATCAAAAAGGTATCGCCAGGCGTGAGCGTCGCGGCAAATGCCTCTTCCACCTCGCCCAGGGGCTTGCCTCCGCGCGCGCGTTTCATCCGCACTTTCAGCAGATCGCTGTCCTGTATCGTCCCGAGGTTCATCCGGATCAGCCTTGTGCTGCGCGGATCACGCAATTGCCACAGGCCATCGGGACGCCGGAGCAGCCGCTGCCACTGGTCATAGCTGCGCAGCGCATAGCCACCGGTGGCGCAGAAATCGAGACAGGCGTCGAAATCGGCGCGTGTGAGCACGGCATAGGGCCCGGCGGTGATCACCTCTGCATAGAGCGTGTCGGCGTCGAACGGCCCCGCGCAGGCGGTGATCAGGATCTGTTGACACAGCACGTCGAGCGGACCGGGGCCGCGCGGATCGCCGTCCAGATCATGCTCTGCAACCGCTTGCAGCGCGGCGCGGCACTCGACCACCTCGAACCGGTTGGCGGGCACCAGGAGCGCCTTGGAGGGCGCGTTGTAGCGGTGATTGGCGCGGCCGATCCGCTGCACGAGTCGCTTGACGTTCTTGGGCGCGCCGACCTGTATCACCAGATCCACGTCGCCCCAGTCGATCCCCAGATCAAGACTGCCGGTGCAGACGATTGCGCGCAGTTCGCCGCGCTGCATCGCGCCCTCGACGCGCTGTCGCTGCGTTCGGTCAAGGCTACCGTGGTGGATGCCGATAGGCAGGTTGTCATTATTAGCAAGCCATAGATTACGAAAGAAAATTTCGGCCTGCGCGCGGGTGTTGTGAAAGATCAGCGTGGTGTTGTGCTTGCGGATCTGATCCATCACCGCAGGGATCGAATGGGCCGCGCCACCGCCAGCCCAAGGGGGCGGCTCATCAATTTGGAGTATGGCGATGTCGGGATCGGGACCGGGATCGGCCAGCAGGATCTCGCACTTGTCCGGGTGCCGGGCAAGCAACCTTGCAATCGCTTCCGGATCCTCGACCGTCGCCGACAGGCCAACCCGCCGCAGATCGGGGCAGAGCGTCTGCAACCGTGCCAGCGCCAGCATCAGTTGATCGCCGCGCTTGCTCTCGGTGAGGGCATGGATTTCATCCACCACGACGCGCTTCAGCCCTGCGAATATGCGTGGCGCATCCTCGTAGGAGGTCAGTAGCGCCAGGCTCTCTGGCGTGGTCAGCAGGATATGCGGCGGATCGACGCGTTGGCGGCGCTTGGCGCTTTGGGATGTATCGCCGGTGCGGTCTTCGATCCGGATGGGCAGGCCCATCTCGGTCACGGGGGTCGTCAGGTTTCGCCGGATGTCAGCCGCAAGTGCCTTGAGAGGGGAGATATAGAGCGTGTGCAACCCAGCGTGATAACCCTCCGCCAGATCGACCAAAGTGGGCAGGAACCCCGCCAGCGTCTTGCCGCCGCCCGTGGGGGCGATCAGCAGCAGGGCGGGGGCATCCTTGCGCTCCAGCATTGCCTGCTGGTGCGGGTGGACCTGCCAGCCACGGGTGTCGAACCAGTGGTGAAAAATGGGCGGGAGGGTTTTCATTCCTCCCTATCTAAAGCGCAGACTGTGGTTTTCCCGAGAATTATTTCACGAAAGCTCTCACAGCCGACAAAGGACGTTAGTTCACGATATCTTCGTCCTTGACGAACATGTTGGCCCAGGCGCGGTCGATCAGTTCTGGAGTCATCTGATAGGGAATCCCCTCGAACTCGCAGATCGAAATGATCTGATCGATCAGAAACACCGGTTGGTAGTTGGCATAGGTGTTGTTGATCGTCGGGTATTTCTTCTTGAGCAGATGCACCAGCGATGCTTCGTCAAGCGGTAGCTGCTTCTTGCGCGCGACCATGGCAAAAATTTTCAGGTAGTCCTTCTGCGACGGGCCGTCGATCTTGATCTTGTAGAAAATCCGGCGCAGCGCGGCTTGGTCAAAAATCTTGTTGGGATGGAAGTTGGTCGAGAAGATCGCCAGCGTGTCAAACGGCACCTCGAATTTCTCGCCCGATTGAAGGGCCAGAATATCCTTGGATTCTTCCAGCGGCACGATCCAGCGGTTCACAAGGTTTTGCGGCGGCTCGACCTGACGGCCAAGGTCGTCGACGATGAAGATCCCGCCCGTCGCCTTTAGCTGCAGCGACGCCTGATAGGTGCGTGCGGTCGGGTTGTAGACCAGATCGAGCATGTCGAGCGTCAATTCACCACCGGTGATCACGGTGGGGCGTTCACACCGCACATAGCGCGCATCGAACGTGCGATTGCGGCGCAGGCTGTTGGGATCGTCCGCTTCGGCCTCGGCCTTGGAATGCACGATAGGGTCGTAGACGGTGATCACCTGACCGGCATATTCCAGTGCCAGTGGCACAAATATCTTGTCCCCCATGGCATCACGGATACCATTGGAAATACTGGACTTACCGTTGCCGGGCGGTCCGTACATCAGGATCGAGCGGCCGGCGCTGACCGCCGGGCCCAGATGGTCAAGCAGGCTGTCCGGCAAGACCAGATGGCCCATCGCTTTGGTCAGTTCGCTGCGCGTGATCTGGATGTTGCGGATCGACTGCCGTTTGACCTGTTCGGCATAGGCGCTGAGTGGCACCGGCATCGCGCCGTAATATTCCGACTGTTGCAACGCGTCGAGCGCGCGGGCCTTGCCAGTATCGGTCAATTGATAGCCCATTTCGCTACCGGCCGTGGCGCTCATCGTGCCGGTGGCCTCGACAAGGCGTTGCTCGCGGGCCATGTCCACCAGTTCTTGTGTGACAGTCCGCGGCAGGCAGAGCGCGGTCGCAAGCTCGCTGACCAGATCAATCGATTTGCGGAACATTGTCTTGATCAGAATGTCGCGCATCATCACGATGGGCAGGTTCATGTCCTCGATCCGGCTGGGCGGCGGCGGCGGTTTCACACCTGTGGTGACTTGCATATTCATCGGGAGCGGCCTCGTTTCAGATGAAGTTCAGCTGAAACTGCCAGAAAAAGATGCGCAAATTATGGCGTCAAATCGTTTTGTGCGGGCGCCGTTTCTGCACAAAAGTGGCAAGGCACCGGTCGCAAGCCCTCACGCCCCGTAAAGCGCCCCGAGAACCAGATAGATCCCCAACGTGCCGCCCAGGCACAGACCCATGGGGAATTTCTTGCCGCGTGACCAGCTTTCCCAATCGGGGGCCAACCGGCGTAGCGCGGTGTATTTTGCGATTCGGTGCGCCGTGAACCCGGCCAGCAGGTTCGCGGCCAGAATGACGCAGAGCAGGCGCAGATCGCCAAGCGCGATAAAAGGGGCGGCCGCAGCCGCGAATTTCGCATCCCCCGCGCCGATCAACCCAGCCGCATTCATCACGATCCCTACGAGCAGGACGATCCCCAGCTGCAAAAGGCGCCACGGGTATTGATCCAGCGGCAGCGCGATCAGGCCGATGACGACAAAGACCGCTGCCAGTGCCAGAACCGCGAGGTTGGGAATTTTCATCACCCGCAGGTCGCTCCACGCAACCCACAGGCAGATGGGCAGTACAAACGGCAGGAACCACATGGCCGAGCTTGCGGTGATTTGCATCATGGGCCGGGCCCCTCGTGGTTTGGTTTACTACGTACTGCGTTTTGTCGGCTTCAGGCGTTCAACCTGATGTGGAGGTTTGATCGAGCGCAACTTGCCCTAATTGCACATATTAACCATCCAGGGCGCGCAAGGAGCGCACAGCGGCTTCGAAATGCTGCGGGTGCGTATCAATCGCGTCGCGCAACAGGCCCTTGCCGGTGACCATATCGCCTTGCTTGATCGCGGTGAGACCCAGCGTATACAGCAATTGCGCGCGTTCTGACTGGCTGACAGGCATCACGGGCAGCGTGTAATTGCGCTGTGCCCCACGTGCCAGAACGAGGTTGTTCTTGGCGGTGAACAGCGACTGATCAAGGCGGATCGCATCGGTAAAGAGCCGTTCCGCATCCGGGAAATCGCCGCGCGTCAGCTTGGAATAGCCCCAGTTGTTCATCACGCCAGCGGGCCGGGTCGTCAGGCCAACAGCAGTTTCATAAAAACTGTCGGCGGCTTTCCAATCCTTGTTGCTGTCGGCGATCATCGCTTCCAGCCGGTATCGCTTGAATGTCTCGTAGGTGGGCGGCACCGTATCAAGCACGGCCTCGGCCCGCTCCCATTCATTGTTGCGGATCAGCGCATCGGCCAGATCGACCTTGTCCTCGTCGCCCGAATCCTTGTGTTCGGTCACCCGCTTCCAAGCGGCGGCGGCCTCGGTATTGCGCTTGGCGCGCACCAGGGATTTGGCGAGATTGCGTTGCAGGTCGATCCTGTCGGGTTGCTCACCTGCGGTGCGCTGGAAATATGTGACCGCCTCGTTGGGATCGGCCACTGTCAGCATGACATCGTTCAGGTTGCTTTCGTCAACGACGTTAACCCCCTGAAACGAGCGTTCCACGGTCGCGTTGTCCGATTTCTCGCATGCGGCCAGCGTCAAACTGCCCATTGCGCAGAGCGTAAAAAGGATGGGGTGGCGCATTTTTTGCGTCCTTATACTGCCTTAGCCTCGTTATGATATCGTGCGGATCAGATAGTCGCTGTCGCCGCGCCGTATCATTTTATAATTTTGTTCCTCTTCCTCAGCATAGTAGGAATCTTCGAGTTTTGCGAGTGCCAACCGCAAATTATCGCGAATTGAGTCACTTTGGCCATTGTCGAGCGCGTAAGCGCGGCGAAAAACTTGGCTGGCCTCGGCGACGTCGCCCTTTTCCATCAGAACGACGCCCAGATTGTTCCATGCTTCGGGTGATTTCGGGTCGGCTTCGACGGCTTGGCGCAGCAGGTCTTCGGCCTGGCCCAGACGGCCCAACCCAAGGTTCGCGCTGCCGAGACCGATGAGGATTTCAGGCGTCATACCCTCGTCGACTGCGGCGCGCGAGAATGCCTTGATGGCCATTTCGTGTTCGCCCGCGCGGATCAGTCGGTGGCCGACGATCGCGCCATCGACGGCAGCGCCGGACCGGGATACGCCGGGCGCATAGGGATTGTCGGGCAGATCGCGCTCTGCGCAACCTGCCAGCATCAGAATTCCCAGAACTACTGCGCCCGCTCGTTTCATCAGGCCCCTTGTTTTTATCTTTGGATCAATGCGAACTCATCGAGGTCAATTCCATGATACCAAGAACCGACGGGCCGACAAGAATGATCAACAGTGGGGGAACCGTAAGCATCATCGTGGCCAATGTCATCTTTGTTGGCAGCTTGTTGGCTTTTTCTTCGGCGCGCATCACGCGCTTGTCACGCATTTCGCCAGCATAGACGCGCAACGCGTCTGCGATGGATGTACCAAAGGTCTGCGACTGCACGAGAACGGTGACAAAGCTGGTGATATCCTGCACCCCGCAGCGTTCCGCCATTTCATTGAGAACCGATGCCTTGTCACGACCCGCCTTGATCTGCTGGCTGACAATTTCGAACTCTTCCGCGAGCGCGGGATAGGACGCGCGCATTTCCTCGCTGACGCGAATGATTGACTGGTCCAGAGATTGGCCCGCTTCGATACAAACCAGCATCATGTCCAGACTGTCGGGAAAGCCGTCGGTGATCTCGTCCTGGCGGGTCTGCTGCCGTTTGGTGATCCAGTATTTCGGAAGCATGTATCCGGCACCGCCGGGGCCGAGGATATACAGCAGCATGCTTTTGGTGTCGGTTTCGCCGCCGGATTTGAACGCGACGTAGTAGAGAACGCCCAGCACCAGGAACCCGATCCCGAGAGAGAATTGCGCAAAGTGGAAATAGCGCACCGCGTCGCGATGGCGGTAGCCCGCCTGCATCAGCGTCAGACGCATGGCCGAATAGCTCTTTTCGTCCTGCGGCTCGAGGAAGGTGGCGTATTTGTCCAGCTTTTCGTTGCGACTGCCCGAGCGCAGTTTCTGGGCGCTGGTCTGGCCCGTGGTGGTGGCGGTTTGCGATTTCTTCAGCTTGGTCAGCGGATCGTCGCGCTGGTTCATATAAATCCAAATCGCGATCATGATCAGGAGCACGCCCAGCGTACCAACGGCTATGAGCGGGCCAAAGGGTCCAAGCGTGTCGTGCAGGGTTTCGGTGAGGAATGACATCACATGGCCTCTCAGACTTTGATATTCACAAGGGCGCGCATGACGATCAGGTTCAGCACCAGAAATGCACCGACGGCCAGACAGGCGGGAATGAAGTAGGGGTGATCCAGAACCTTGTCATAGTAGTTCGGATCGATCAGCTGAATCCCGACCAGCGCCAACAAGGGAAAGCCCGACAGGAATTTACCTGACCACTTGGCCTCGGCGGTGATCGCTTTCACGCGGCGGAACAGGCGGAACCGCGCGCGGATCACCTTGGCCAGCCCTGCGAGGATTTCGGCCAGGTTACCACCTGACTGCTGTTGAATGGTCACGGCCACGGCAAGAAAGCGCAAATCCTGCATGTCCAGCCGTTCGGCCATTTCCTTGAGCGCTTCACCGACGTCGCGGCCATAAGCGGCCTCATCGGCGATAATACCAAATTCGGTTGCCAGCGGATCACCGACTTCGCCCGCGACGATCGAGATCGCGGAGGAAAAAGGATGCCCCACACGCAAAGAGCGGACCATCAGCTCGATCGCGTCTGGCAGTTGCTCTTCCAGTAGCGCGGTCCGCTTGCCGGCTTTCATTGAAATCCAGGTAAACACGCCGCCGACGCCCATCGCGACAGCGACGACTGCGCGCACCGGAAAAGAGGTCGTGGTACCCACCGACAGGCCGATAAAGGCCAGAACCGCCAGCCCGCCCATCAGCATGATCAGCTGTTTGGGAGAGAATGCGATTGCGGCCTTCTGCGCCTTTGCCGACAGGATCGAGTAGAGCGGGATGCGCCGTGCCTTGAGATGCTGCTGCATCTCCTTGCGCAGCTTCTCCATCACTTCTTCGCGGTTGCCACCCTTGTCCAGCATTTCCAGCCGGCGGTTAACCCGGCTGTTGAGGCTGATGGATTTGCCGAAGACCGTCAGGTAGATGCCTTCGACAAGGGCCAGAACACCCACGAAGATGAGGGCATAGATAATCAGTTCTACATTAATGCCCATGGGATCACTCCGGTCTTACTGGTTCATAAATCGAGGCGGGCAGGTCATAGCCCCAGAGACGGAAGCGTTCGGAGTAGTTGGAGCGCACGCCGGTGGCAGTGAAATGCCCGATGATCTTGTTTTCCGGTGTCAGGCCGACCCGCTGGAACCGAAAGATTTCCTGCATGGAAATGACTTCGCCCTCCATCCCGGTGATCTCGGTGATCGAGGTCATCCGGCGCGACCCGTCCTGCAAGCGGCTGGCCTGCACGATGAGGTTTACAGCGCTGGCGATCTGGCTGCGAACGGCCTTGAGCGGCATCTCGATACCGGCCATTGCGACCATGTTTTCCAGTCGGCTGATCCCGTCGCGCGGGTTGTTGGCGTGGATCGTGGTCATCGACCCGTCGTGGCCGGTGTTCATTGCCTGCAGCATGTCGATGACTTCCTCGCCGCGGGTCTCGCCGACGATGATACGGTCGGGGCGCATCCGCAGAGCGTTCTTCAGACAGTCGCGCGCGCTGACCTCGCCTTTGCCTTCGACGTTGGGTGGGCGGCTTTCCATCCGGCCCACATGGATCTGTTGCAGCTGAAGCTCGGCCGTGTCCTCGATCGTCAGGATGCGTTCGGCATTGTCGATGAAGGAGCTGAGCGCATTCAGCGTCGTCGTCTTACCCGAGCCGGTTCCGCCCGACACGATGACATTAAGGCGACAGGCAACGGCGGCCTGCAGGTAAGCGGCCATTTCTTCGGAAAAGGCCCCGAAATTGACGAGATCGTCAATCCCCAGCTTGTCCTTCTTAAATTTCCGGATCGACACTAGGCTGCCGTCCACGGCCACCGGTGGCACCATGGCGTTGAACCGCGAACCATCAAGCAGACGGGCGTCCACATACGGGTTCGATTCGTCGACACGGCGGCCCACGGCGCTCACGATCTTGTCGATGATGCGCAGAAGGTGTTTTTCATCCTTGAAGGTGACATCGCTCAGCTCCAGCTTGCCGTCACGTTCGATGAAAATCTGGTGCGGACCGTTCACGAGAATATCGTTCACGGTGTCGTCCTTCAGAAGCGTCTCTAGCGGCCCGAGGCCGCGCACTTCGTCATATAGTTCCTGGGTGAGCGTGCTGCGCTCTTCGCGGTTCAGCACGATGCTGCGCTCTTCCAGCACCTCGGCGGCAATCGCACTGATCTCGGCCCGCAGGTCGGATTCGGTCGCAGTATCGAGCGCGCTGAGGTTCAGGTTGTCCAGCAATGCGCGGTGCAGGTCGAGCTTGATCTCCCCCAACCGTTCCTTGCGCTTGCGTTCCCTGTCCTGCGGCGCTGCTTTGGCGGAGCTGGCGGGCAGGGGGCGGCGCAACGATGTATTCGGTGCGGTGGTTCCGACACGGGCTGCGGGCGCCGCCGCATTTGCGGGTTTCGCACTTTTGGCCGGTGTTTCTTTCTTGGCGGGGGTGGACCCCGATGGCTTTTTGTAGCGTGCAAACATCTACTCGTCCCTTTCCGGCATCACGCCGCTTCGGCGTCGCTTTTGCCCAATTCGTGCAGTGAGGCGGCCAGCTTGGCGATTTCCTTGCGCAACGGGTTCTTGGGCGCGGACTTGGCAAGTGGAAGGCCGTGATCGGCGCCTTGGCTGACGGCCTTGCCACCATCCGGCAGTTGCAATTCGATCCCGATTTCCAGGCTTTCCGCCATCCGCTTGATGCGGGACTTGCCATTCAGATCGGTGAATTTCGGTGCGCGGTTGACACAGAATCGCAGCCGCTCAATCGGCAGATCCTCGGCCTTGAGCGCGCGTTTCAGGCGCAGCGTGTTCTGGGCTGAGCGCATGTCCATCTCGAGCGTAACAAAGTAGATCTGCGCCGCTGTGAGCACGGTTTCGGTCCACATCACCAACGTCGTGGGCATGTCTACGATCACGTAGTCGAAATGCTTGCGCGCCTGGTCAAGAACGCGGCTTACATCTTCGGGTGAAATCAGATCGAGCGGCAGCACCTCGGGCGGTGCCGTCAGGACCCACAGCCGATCTTCGTAGCTGAGCAGCGCCTGCTTGAAAATGTCCTCGTCCATCGCCTCGGTGTCGGTCCACATCTCGTAGATGGCCTCTCGGCGCGGCAGATCGAGAAAGGTCGAAACGGAGCCGAATTGCAGGCTGAAATCCAGGATACAGACCCGCGGTGCGTTTTCCTTGGAAACGGTAGCCAGTTCCCATGCGAGATTGACGGCCAGCGTCGTGGCGCCGGTGCCGCCGGCAAGCCCATGCACCGCCAGCAATACGCCGTCCTCGGCGGTGGCGGTCAGGGTGGATTTGGCGGCGGGTTCCGGATCAGGCGTGCGCAACCGCTCGATGGCGGCCTGGAGCTCGTTCTCGGGCAGGGGGTAGGGGACGAATTCGTCTGCGCCCTCGCGCAGCAACTGGTGCAGCGCAGCGGGGCTGACATCGTCGGCGATCAGGATCACCTTGATCCCGCGGACCCGAGCCATGGTGATGATTTCGCCAATCATTGTCAGATGTGCTTCATCGGTCTGGTCGATCGCTATCGCAACGAATTCGAGCGCTTCGGCCTCTGGCTGTTTCAGATATGAAATGGCCTCCGGAAATCCGAGATCGCCCCAGGCTTCGCCAAGGGCGGTTTCCATGTCTTCAATCAACAGATCGAAGTTGCGCACGTCCCGGCTGATCGTACAGGCCACGATCGGGCTGGAATCTGATTGTTGCATCGCACTGCTCATTGCGTCTCGGTCCTATAATTTACGTGTCACCTGTTTCGGTGCCTCTACGTTGGTCTTTTGGTGAAACATCTGGCGCGTCCCTGTAGCGCGGCACCGTGCGAGTTCTGCATGGTTGATTTCACCCTGTCTGGAAGGTCGCTTAAAATCTGGGCAACAATACGGCTAAAAAGCTCTTTTTGTGCGAAATGGCGGTGAAGCATGCCGGTGCGCACAGGCGTCATGTTGAGGGCCTGGAACCCTCCTGTGTACGCAATGCGGCCCGTGAAGCACCACTTGTGTCAGACAAGAAAAACCCGCTGTCGTTGCAGCGGGTTTTTAGGTGTCCCGGCAAGCCGGGCAGGGAGATAACTCTATCTGGCCCTATTCCTCGGAGGTGGTCGACCCACTGCCTTTTGCAAGGGGCAACTCCGATTCGGGTTTGGCGCTGGTCACGTATTCGCGGAAGACGATTTCGGCGTATTTGCCTTCCATGACGATCGGGTTTGATCGGACAAAGCCGGAAACCTCGGTCACGGTCCGGCGATTGCGCCGTTCGCGGCCCTCGGTCACGATCAGCGGCTGTGTCTCGCCATAGGAAACGACGGCTTCCAGTCGTGACCGGCTGATGCCTTGCGACGACAGGTAGCCGACCACCGCATTGGCACGGGCCAGGCCCAGACGCTTGTTGAACGCATTTGATCCGACGGCGTCGGTATGGCCGTAGACGCGGAACCGTACCTCGGGAAACTGTTTGATCCATGCGGCCTGTTCGCGCAACGTCTCGCGTGCCGCTGCGTCAAGCTGGGCTGAGTTGAAAGCGAAGTTCACGGTGCTGAGGACTTCGGTCGCAAAGCGGCTCGACAGATCATGGACATAGCTTTTCTCGCCATTCATGATCTGCATGTTGTTCATGTTCGCGTTGCCGAAACTACCGTTATCGACCAGCGACCCGGCTTCGTCGAAGTAGGAGCGATATACTTGGCCGGTGTTCTTGGAACATGCCCCAAGAGCGAGAACCGACAGAAATATAATAGTTTTTTTCATCTGTCCCATCCCTGCATCAATCCATCACGTAGCCGTAAGAGCCGCTGAAGTCCTGTTTGGCAACTTCACCGGCGGCACCGGTTGCGGGCCCGACGCTGCGTGCGACTCGGCCGTTGAGGAACAGGTCCGCCTCGGACGGTAGCCGTACACGATCCGTCGGCAGCGCCAGCGCCTCACCCTTGGTGGGGGTCACCAGATGCGCGGTCACGATGATCACCAGTTCGGTTTGCGACCGCTGGTAGTCAGCGCTGCGGAACAAAGCACCCAGAACCGGGATGTCGCCGATCCACGGGACCTGACCGTTGGTATCCTGGAAGTCGTCCTGCAGCAGGCCCGCGATCGCAAAGCTTTCGCCGTCCCGCATGGCAATGGTGGTGGAAGCATCCCGCCGCTTGAACGCTGCGATGGTAAAGGCGCCGGTGTTCAAACCGTTTGACAGGTCCAGTGACGACACGGCTGCCGCAATTTCCAGATTGATCACATTGTCATCCAGCACGCGCGGTACAAAATTCAGCTCTACGCCGAATGGTTTGTATTCAACCGAGATCGTATTGTTGTCCTGTGCAATCGGGATCGGATATTCGCCACCGGCCAGGAACTTGGCCTCTTGACCCGAAAGGGCGGTCAGGTTCGGCTCTGCCAGGGTTCTGATAACGCCCTTTGTTTCAAGCGCTTGTAAGAGAACGCCGATTTGGGCTGACCCGGCGTTGAAGCCAAAGAACATCGCGCCGTTATTGGTTGATCCCGACGAATTCGTCCCCGGAGAGATCGCGCCCGTGACCACACCCTGAGACGAAAGCCCGTTGGTGGCGACCGCACCACCGAGGCCTGCTGCCGAAAGACCGTCCACTGAGAGCGAGGTCGAAAGACTCTTGGCGACCGTTCGCTGCATTTCGGCAAAGCGGACCTTCAGCATCACCTGCTGTTTGCCAGACACTGACATCAGATTCGACACCCGCTCGGGTGCATAGCGTTCTGCCAGATCGAGTGCACGTTGCATGCGCGGTGTGCTTGATACGGTGCCCGACAGCACGATGCCGTCATTGGCTGTGCGCACTTCGATCTGCTCATTGGGTAAGATCTGGCGCAGACGTTCCTTGAACTCCGAAACATCGGCGCTCACGCGCACTTCGACATTGGTGATCAGCCGACCGTTTTCATCAAGCAGGGTCAGCGTCGTTCGCCCAGGCGATTTGCCCAAGACATAAATCGTGCGATCCGACAGCGTCGAGAAGTCTGCGATAGACGGGTTTGCGATGCTCAGTTCCGCAAAAGGCACGTCGCTCTCGACCACAACTGCGCGGTTCATCGAGACATTCAGATCACGACCTGTGCCCTTGCGAACAATATGCAGGTTTTCTGCATGAACTGGCGCTGGGCCTGCACCCGCGCAAATGGCGAAACCCAGCAGGGCCGCCGTGAAAACATTTCTATATTTCATGTGACCTGCCTTTTTTCGATCACGCCTCTGGGTTGGGTCTTTTTGCCCATATTGCGTATCACTGTGAGGCATTTTTTTTATTTTTTCAAGAATCAATGACACTTAGCCAGTTTTTCTCATCCAGCGCGCAAAACAGTTGCACGAATGAAACGGAGCGCCGCGGGGGCGGCGCTCCGATTTTTCGTGTCTTTTCAGAGCGACGGGATCGAAAGTCTATCACGTTCCTCCAGCATTCCAGGGCGATGGAAAAGCCCCAAGTGCCCCAGAGAAGTGTAGCTTTTGGATCACATCGGCCATTCGGGTGCGATGCGGAGCCCTCTAGTTGGTGCAGGGGATCGGGGTAATGATCACCTCGGCGCCACGCCGGGTCCGGATCGAACAGACCTGCTCTTGCGGACGTTCGACCGCAACTGGCGACGCCGCCAGGCCAAGCAATTCGCGCTGATCGATCTCGATCGCGGCGGTGACGGTATCATCCTGGGCTCCGACCAGCGACAGGCTCAGACGACCAGTTGATTGCGCCTGCTGCAGGGCGGCGACCTGCTCGGGGCGAGCGGACACTGTTACGGTGCGCGCGATCTGTGCTTTGACATCGTCGCTGTTGGCAGACTGGTCGACGGCGATCAACTTGATGCCCGCTTCGATCAACTTGGTCACATCGCCGCTGGAATTGCCCTCGGTGCGCATACCGCCACGCCCGACGCTGCCGGTCCAATAGACGTCGACCCGGTCACCGGGCCGCAAGAAACCGGACACACCGGAAGTGCGGTCAACCTCGATGGCAAACGCGCGCATGCCGCGCTCCAGCGCATTGGTGATGCCTGCGTCCTGGCCGGGGTCGGTGACTTTGACTTCCATGATCGCCTCGAATTTCTCCATTGCGCGCAGCACGGTGCGTGGCACCTCGTCGCCTTGGGGAAACAGGGCCTCTTCTGTCGCGTAAACACCTGCGGGCAGCGAATTCTTGGGGAACTTGACCAGCTGAACATCTTTTTTCAGCAGGCGTTGCCCGTATTTCAATGGGGCCTTGGCCACATAGACTTCGACGGTTTCGATTGCAGGAGCTCGCGATTTGCGTTCCTCGGCGAGCTGCGCCTGGTAGCCCTGAATATAAGTTTTTGCCATGTATACGGCGAAGCCTGCAAGGCCGAGCCCCACGACAAGTACCAATCCGAAAACAACACGCATGGCCTATCCTTTCGTCGTTACGTCTCCGATTTTCGCACGGGGTGCGAAACGGATTTACCCAAGGACCAGACTACCCCAAGATTATGGCAAAAGCTGGGAAAGCGGGTGGTTGTTCTGCGGTAAGGCAGGGGCTATTCGCCGTTGCCGATAACATCAACTGCGGACATTCCGGTATTGATGTCTTCGGTCAATGCGTTGGTCGACTCCTGGACTGCAGCCACGCCAGCGACGGCAAGGCCGATGATCGCAGCGCTTAAGACAACCCAATCGACTGTGATTGCGCCGTCTTCGTCCCAGAGAAATTTCGTCGGAAATTTGAGATTTAACATTTAGCACCTCGCAAACGGAAGTTTGAGGAAACTCATCCCGGCAGCGATGAGTGGACATTTGCGCGCGCCGGCGGCTCGTCCCGTTCCCCCGGTGGGGTGCGGTGGTTAGTTATTGGTCTCTCTTACGTCAAAGAGCCGCAAATCGGTGACTTGCGGCTCTTCGTATTAGGAGGTCAAGGCGAGTATTATTCACCGACACCTTCAACAGCCGTCGCTTCAACACCGGTCTGGATGTCGTCTGCCAGGTTGCCAATGCCGGTCGAAACGGTCGACACGCCTGCAACACCAAGGCCAACGACTGCTGCGGTCAGAACGACCCAGTCAACTGTCACGGCACCGTCTTCGTCTTTGCTGAAGTTCTTGAAGAATTTGATCATAGTTTGGTCCCTCCAAAGGATCATAGGTTTACTCAGGTTCGTAACCGTTTCACTATCTGGCCGCCTCTCTCTGTTGGCCGTCTGCTCACCGGTATGGGGAGATATAGCCAGCCAAATCAGGCAGGAATTGGGCGCGATTCGTTCGATTCTTAAGCACGTTAAGTTTTTTGTAATTTACCTAATTAAGTCATTGTTTTTATTTTATTAAATATCGAAGAAAAACACGATTTATCGTTAAGGTTGTGGAATTTCAGGGCCAGGCTGGGCGCGATTGCCCCCGGTTTCGCACCCAAAGCTGGTAAAATTCGATGATTTTTGCGAAGCTGTGGACAATCAATCAGAGGCAGAGCAGCCCGCCGTGAGGAAAAACATGAAAATTTGCCTACTGGCTGCAGTGCTGGCGATTCCTTGTGCGGATGCTCGCGCTGATGATCCGGCACCTTTTCCCGAGTTCACCTTCAAAATGGGCAAGCCTCCCAAGGCCGGAACGGGCAAGCGGATCACTGTCCAGATCGAGCCGGGCGATCAGGTTGCACCACCTGCCGCTGCCAAACCGGGCGAAACCCCGGACGCCCCGGCGCGCGTGGCGCAGTATGACTGGTTCTGGGATACGATCCCCTCGGGCTATTCGGATGCAAGCGCGCTGCGCTTTGACTCGGCGCTCCTGAAGCTGGCCCAGCCCCCTGCCGGTGTTGCGGTGCCGCGTCCACGCCTGCAGCACCTTCAGCAGATTGCGCTGAGCCACGGGCAGAATATTCTGGTTGCAACAATCGGCACCGATGTGTCGCCGGCGCTGGTGCTGGCGATGATCGCAGTGGAATCCGGTGGGCGCGAGGATGCGCTCAGCGAAAAGGGCGCACAAGGGCTGATGCAGCTGATCCCGGCCACAGCAGAGCGGTTCGGTGTCACTGACAGCCTGTCGCCCGCGCAGAACATCAAGGGCGGCGTGGCGTATCTCGATTGGCTGCTCAAAGAGTTCAAGGGCGATCCGATCCTCGCCGTTGCCGCCTACAATGCCGGCGAAAACGCGGTGAAAGACAACAATGGCGTGCCGCCCTACCCGGAAACCCGAGATTATGTGCCAAAGGTTCTCGCCGCCTATGACGTCGCACGCGGCCTGTGCAAGACACGGCCGCAGTTCCTCTCGGATGGATGCGCGTTGAATTTGGCGCTGAAATAAACCCACCCCAAAACGAAAAAGGGCGGCGCCCTTTCGGCCCCGCCCATAAAAATCGCATTTGTGCGTTGCTCAGACGATGGTCGCCTCGGTGGCGGCGCGCAATTCTTCCTCGGTCACGCCGTCCGCGGTCTCAACGATGCGCAGTCCGCCCGGGACGACATCCAGAACCCCAAGGTTGGTGATGATCCGATCCACCACGCCCTTGCCAGTCAGGGGCAGGGTGCATTCTTTCAGAAGCTTGCTGTCGCCATGCTTGTTGGTGTGGTCCATCACCACGATCACGCGGCCGACGCCCGCGACCAGGTCCATCGCGCCACCCATGCCTTTGACCAGCTTGCCGGGGATCATCCAGTTCGCTAGGTCGCCGTTTTCGGCCACTTCCATCGCGCCAAGGATCGCCGCCGCGATCTTGCCGCCACGGATCATGCCAAAGCTGGTGGCACTGTCGAAATAGGAGGTGCGCGGCAATTCGGTGATCGTTTGCTTGCCGGCGTTGATCAGATCGGGGTCCTCTTCGCCCTCATAGGGGAAGGGGCCCATGCCGAGCATGCCGTTTTCGGATTGCAGGGTGATGTCCTTGTCGCCGGTATAATTGGCCACCAGCGTCGGGATACCGATGCCGAGGTTCACATACATGCCGTCTTCGAGTTCCTCGGCCGCGCGCGCGGCCATCTGATTACGGTCCCAGGGCATTATACGTCCTCCCTTTTGCGCGTCGTGCGTTGTTCGATGCGTTTCTCGTGCGTCCCCTGAACGATCCGGTGCACATAGATGCCGGGCAGGTGGATGCAGTCGGGGTCCAGCGAGCCGCGCGGTACGATCTCTTCAACCTCGGCGACGCAGATCTTGCCACACATCGCCGCAGGCGGGTTGAAGTTGCGCGCGGTCTTGCGGAAGACCAGATTGCCGGTGTCGTCGGCCTTCCACGCCTTGACGATGGAAAGATCGGCGAAGATGCCGCGTTCGAGGATGTATTCCTCCCCGTCGAACACCTTTACTTCCTTGCCCTCGGCGATGACCGTGCCCACACCGGTCTTGGTGTAGAAGCCCGGGATACCACAGCCACCAGCCCGCATCCGTTCGGCCAGCGTGCCCTGCGGGTTGAATTCCAGCTCCAGTTCGCCCGACAGATACTGGCGCATGAATTCGGCATTTTCACCGACATAAGAAGAGAGCATCTTTTTCACCTGCCGCGTCTGCAGCAGGATGCCGATGCCGAAATCGTCGACGCCCGCGTTATTCGAGGCGAATGTCAGATCTTTCGTGCCGGCCTCCTTGATCGCCTGCAGCAGCAGTTCGGGAATACCGCAGAGCCCAAACCCTCCGGCCGCGATGAGCATCCCGTCAAAGAGCACACCATCCAGCGCCTCCTTGGCGGATCCATAGACCTTATTCATCCAAGACCTCCTCGTTGATAACGGTTGGCCCGATATGGGCTGCGCAGGGCGCCAGAGTCAACGCTGCCCGGCGCGCAGGCCGGGCAGGTAGGTGTTAGTACGTATGTCGCTGTGCAGATGTGCAGAGCACGCGATCAGAGAATTAGAACCTGCGTGCCGATCGGTGTGATCGCAAAGAGTTCTTCGATCATCGAGTTATAGAGGCCGATGCAGCCGTCCGAGGACCGGCGCCCGATCTTGCGGGTGTCGTGGGTGCCGTGAATGATATAGGCGGGCCAGCCAAGGTACATCGCATGCGTGCCCAGTGGGTTGTCAGGGCCGGGCGGCATGTATTTGTAATGTGGAAAGCGTTCCATCATCGACGCGGTGGGCGTCCAGTCTGGCCCCACCTTCTTGCGCACGATCTTGGTGTAGCCGCGTTTTGTTAGCTCGTCGGTCATCGGAACCGACGTCGGATAGACGCGGTAATCAGTGCCGTCCGCATTCCAGTAATGCAGCGCGCGCGATGTCGTGTCGGCAATGATCGCGGCTTTGCCCAGCGTATCGAAATGGTCCTGCCAATTCTGGGTGACAAAGCTGGAGGTGTTGCGACGCACCGCCGCCGTCGGTGTGGTGGCCAGTGCCGGGGTGGCGAGGCCGGATGCCGCAACGCCAAGGATCAGGGAGCGACGAGTAAGAAATGAACGTGCCATGACTGCCTCTTGTATCTGAGAAGTTTTTGCGCAGATTGCCCTGCCCATACCAGATAGAGAAGCCACTAAGCGCTCACATTCTCGTCAGCAACGCCGGTATGCCGGGGGCGCATGACAGCGTCCTCCGGCACCGGGGAAATCAGGCTTCGGATGCGGGCTTTTTCTTGGCCGCCGGCTTCTTCTTGGGCGCGGCTTTCTTTTTTGCTGGCTTTTTCGCCGCGGCCTTGCGGCCCTTGCCCGATTTCGCGGCCTTTTCGGCGATCAGGATCACGGCCATGTCCATGGTGACGTCGTCCGGTTCGGTCCCCTTGGGCAGGGTCGCGTTGATCTTGTCCCATTTCACATAGGGGCCGTAGCGCCCGTCCATGATGTTGACCGGTCCACCGCTCTCGGGGTGTTCGCCCAACTCCTTCAGCGGTTTGGCCGCAGTGCGCCCGGCGCCGCGGCTGGCCAGCTTTTGCGCCAGCACTTCGACCGCGCGGTTCATCCCTATGGTAAAGACCTCGTCAACTTCCTTGAGGTTCGCATAGAGCCGCCCATGCTTTACGAATGGGCCATAGCGCCCGATCCCAGCCTCGATCATCTCGCCGTCCTCGGGATGTGGGCCAACCTCGCGTGGCAGGCTGAGCAGTGTCAGCGCCTTTTCCAGATCCATGTCGTCGGGGGACCAGCCTTTGGGCAACGAAGAGCGCGGGGGCTTCTTGTTTTCCTCGGTGACTTCGCCCCGTTGCACATAGGGGCCGAAGCGGCCGGTGCGCAGACTGATCTCGTCGCCCGCATCTTCGCCTAGCACGCGGTCGCCGCCGTCTGCGGCGTCGCCACCGATTGGCCGGGTATAGCGGCATTCGGGATAGCGCCCGCAGCCGACGAAACCACCGGATTTCGATGTCTTGAGGTGTAGTTTCCCCTCGCCACAGAGCGGGCAGACCCGCGGATCGCTCCCGTCCTCGCGTGGCGGATAGAGCGTCGGGGCAAGAGCCGCGTCCAGCACATCAAGCACTTCGGTAATGCGCAATTCGGACGTTTCGGCAATAGCGGCGGAAAAATCATTCCAGAACCGGCCCAGTAGTTCCTTGTAGTCGGCTTCGCCCGCGCTGACATTGTCGAGCTCTTCCTCGAGGTTCGCGGTGAATTCGTAACCCACATATTTGCGAAAGAAGTTGAGCAGGAAGATCGTGACGATCCGGCCCTTGTCCTCGGGGATCAGCCGATTGCCGTCCTTGCGGACATATTCACGGTCCTGAATCGTGGTTACGATGCTGGCATAGGTCGAAGGGCGACCGATCCCCAGTTCTTCCATTCGCTTCACCAGCGTCGCCTCGGTGTAGCGCGGAGGCGGCTGGGTGTGCGATTGCAGCGCCAGCACGGCTTCGTTTTCGCTGAGAATGGCGGCGGCGTGGCTGGTCATGCCCGACGTGCCTGCTGCCTCGACCACATCATCCGATTTATCTGACTTGGTGAATTGCGCGCGCAGCGATCCCTTGGCAAAGGGCGCAGGCTCACCTTGGGTGATCTGCGGCAGGCGTCCATCGTCGTCCTCGGCTGGCTCGTCGCGGCCTTCTTCATAGACCCGCAGAAAACCGTCAAAGAGCACGACCTGCCCGGTGGCGCGCAGGCCGACCTGGCCGTCGTCGCTGCCGATCTCTACCGTGGTCCGCTCCAGCCGGGCGGCTTCCATCTGGCAGGCCAGCGTGCGTTTCCAGATCAGATCATAGAGCCGGGCCTGATCCTTGTCGGTGATCTTCAGCGCGGCTGCGTCCTTGGTCATCTCGGTGGGGCGAATACATTCATGCGCTTCCTGCGCGTTCTTCGCCTTGTTCTTGTACATGCGCGGGCTGGAGGGAACGTATTCCTTGCCGTAACGCTCTGCGATGGCATCGCGCACGGCGTGCACCGCCTCGGGGGCCATGTCGATCCCGTCGGTCCGCATATAAGTAATGTATCCGGCTTCATAGAGTCGCTGCGCGGCACTCATCGTCTGGCGCGCGCCCATGCCGAATTTGCGGCTCGCCTCTTGTTGCAGGGTTGAGGTCATGAATGGGGCAGAGGGGTTGCGGCTACCGGGTTTGGCCTCGACGGACGTGACCTTGAGGTTGCGGCTGGTGACGGCCTGCACGGCCAGTTCGGCCTGCGTGGCATTCTCCAGGTCGAACTTATCCAGCTTCTTGCCCGCAAGCGTGGTCAGTCGCGCTTCGTATTCCTGGCCACGCGGGGTGCTCAGCAGTGCCTTGACCGTCCAGTATTCGCGCGCATCGAACGCCTCGATTTCCATCTCGCGCTCGACGATCAGACGCAGGCAGACCGATTGCACCCGGCCTGCCGACTTGGCGCCGGGTAGCTTGCGCCACAGAACCGGGCTGAGGTTAAAGCCGACAAGGTAATCCAGTGCGCGACGCGCCAGATAGGCCTCGACCAGCGGCGCATCGACCTGGCGGGGGTTTTCCATCGCCTGGGTGACGGCGGATTTGGTGATCGCGTTGAACACTACCCGGCTTACCGGAGTGTCTTTTTTGATTGCCTTGCGTTTGCGCAGTGTCTCTTCGAGGTGCCAGCTGATCGCCTCGCCTTCGCGATCGGGGTCGGTTGCGAGAATCAGTTCGTTGTCATCTTTCAGCGCGTCGGCAATCGCCTTTACATGCTTGCGGCTGTCGTACCCGATCTCCCATTTCATGTCGAAACCGTTGTCTGGATCGACCGATCCGTCCTTGGGTGGCAGGTCGCGGACATGCCCGTAGGACGCCAGAACCGTGTAATTCTTGCCCAGGTATTTGTTGATTGTCTTGGCCTTGGCCGGTGATTCGACGACGACAACAGGCATGGACTTCCTTTCGACTCAGAGATTGGCACCTCATGGCGGCGGACCATGTGGGGTGCCAGAGCAAATTGTCAATGCAGCCGATTTGTCGCGCCATCCAGCGTTGCGCGCACGCTCTGCCCGTTGCTTGTGCCGTTGCCAAAGCAGCCGGGTATGCCTTGCCGGGGCCGTTTGGACAGATCGAGACGGCGCAAGTTGCCGTTGCGCGGTAGGCATCATGGGCTCCGACATGCCGTTTTCTGGCGTCTTTCTCGTCAGTATTCACCAAAGGCGCTGCTGTGGCGCAGCGCGCTTCAATGCCAAAACCGCACCGTTTTAAATGTGCCACACGGCTCGCCATGCTGGGCCGGTTGGTGTGGTGCTGCGCGGCGACCGCGTATGACATGGACGTGTGATGATCAGCCGACGCGCGACAGCAGTCCGCCGGGCTGGCGGCGAATGTGTCCCTCGATTTCCAGATCGACCAGCACTGGGGCAACGTTGCGGGCCGGTGCGCCGATGTCGCGGATCAGTTGACCTTCGGCCAATGGCGACGGTCCTAGCCGGTCGAGGATCACGCTGTGCAGATCGGCGGTTTCGCGCAAGCTGCGTCTATCGGGTGGTGGGTCCGACCCGCATGAGGCGCTTTCGGCATCGGTGCTTTGCCCTGCGCAGTGGGGGTGTCCCCCGCGGCAGACTGGGCAGTGGCGGGTCGGCGTCGGGTTCCTCGGGCAGCGCCTCGATCACGTCGGCGGCGTTGCGCGCGCCTACAATTGCGACCATGGGGCGCGTCAGTACTGCGCTATTTCCCACGGCCCAAAGCATCGGTAGGCGCATCGTGGATACGGCGCAGCATGTCGGGATAGTCGGGATCGGTGATGAATATCTGTCGCGCACCGGTCGCGCGTCCAGCAGCCAGTTCGGCGTGCACTACCCCCAACGGGCAGATTTTGTAATCTTCTACTCCGGCAGCGCGGGCGACGTCGGGCAGCGCGTCCAGCGCTGCTTGTGCTGTGCCATGCTCGGCAAGAAGCCGGTAGAAGGTCGCGATGCCGACACGGCGCGAACGCAATAGGCGAAGCCACGATACCCGATCATCTTCCGTGGTGGGTGGGAGTGGGGGGGGAGTGGAAGGATGTATATCCTCGGTCATTGCAGCTCCGCCTGATTGCAGAATCAGGTTTACCGCGCCCACGGTTAACGCGCGGTAAACCCAGATACGCTTTCACCTCAATCGGTGAAAGCGTCAGGCTGTCGTAAGGCGTCGCCGCTACCAGTCAAATCCGGCAGATACACTATAGAGTCGACATCGCTCTGCGTTATCGAGGGCGGGCCGCGAAGCTGGCCAACTCATGCCGCCGAGCCACCCACGGTCAGACCGCCGATCATCACTGTCGGTTGGCCCACACCGACGGGCACCCATTGGCCCTGTTTGCCGCAATTGCCCATGCCCGGATCAAGGGCCATGTCGTTGCCCAAGGCCCTGATCTGCTTGAGCGCTGTCGCGCCATCGCCGATCAGCGTCGCCCCCTTGACTGGCGCGCCGATCACTCCGTTCTGCACGCGGTAGGCTTCGGTGCAGGAAAACACGAATTTGCCATTGGTGATATCCACCTGCCCGCCGCCGAATCCCACGGCGTAGATCCCATCGCGCAAATCGGCCACGATGTCTTCGGGCGCGGCATCGCCGCCCAGCATGTAGGTGTTGGTCATGCGTGGCATTGGCGCGTGGGCATAGGATTCTCGACGGCCATTCCCGGTGGGGGCCACGCCCATCAGCCTAGCGTTCTGCCGATCCTGCATGAAACCCACCAGAATTCCGTCCTCGATCAGGGTATTCCGGCCCGAGGGCGTGCCCTCGTCATCGAAGCTGATGCTGCCGCGCCGATCGGGTAGCGTCCCGTCATCAAGCACGGTCACGCCCGGCGCTGCGATGCGCTGGCCCATCAGCCCGGCAAAGGCCGAACTGCCCTTGCGATTGAAATCCCCCTCCAGCCCGTGCCCGATCGCCTCGTGCAGCAAGATGCCGGGCCAGCCGGGGCCCAGCACGACATCCATCACGCCGGCGGGGGCGGGCACCGCCTCCAGGTTCACCAGCGCGATGCGCAGCGCCTCGCGGGCCTTGGCCTGCCAATCCTGCGGCGCGATGAGTCCGTCCAGCCCAACCCGTCCGCCGCCGCCCGATGTGCCCTGCTCGCGACGGCCATCCTGTTCGACGATGACCGAAACGTTTACCCGTGTGAGCGGGCGCACATCGCGCAAATGCGTGCCTTCGGGGCGCAGGATCTCGACCTCCTGTAATTCTGCAGTGATCACCGCCGTGACCTGCACCACCCGCGGATCGAGATCGCGCGCAAAGGCGTCGATCTCGCGCAGCACCTCGACCTTGACCGGGAAGCTGGCCCCGGCAATCGGATCGGCATCTGTATAGAGACGGGTATTCGTGGCGACTGGCCCCACGTCGAGCGTGCCGCCGCCCGCGCCCACGGCCAGTTGGGCAGTTTCGACGGCGCGTGCCAGCGCGGATTCGGAAATATCGGTGCTGTGGGCGTAGCCTGCTGCTTCGCCGCGCACGGCCCGCAGGCCGAACCCTTCACTGGCGTCATAGCTGGCGGTGCGCACCCGGCCATCGTCGAAAACCAGCGTCTCGGAACGCTTGCGTTCGAGAAACAGCTCTCCGTCATCGGCGCCAGATGTGGCGGTGCGCAAATGATTCAGCGCGGTGGCCGCATCGAGATGGGTGTCAAATGGTCGAAATAGGGCGTCTTGCATGCGTGTTTTCCTCGCCTGGTGGCGCATAAATTTGATCGAAGTCAAAAAAGCGTCCGTTTGCCGCATTCGTCTTTCTTGTCTGTCCCGGAAGAATATGGTTTTAACGGGCGGTGAAACAACGGGATTCCGCCAATGCGGCGGACACCTGCCGCAAAACGCGATAAACGCTTCAACCGATCAAGGTGTATCATGCGATATTTTTCGAACATGCTGGCTGCGACAGCCGCCCTGACCGCCACGCCAGCACTGGCGCAAGAAAACCTTGAGATCATCGGCAGGCCGACCGATGGCGCCCTGGGCTTCCAACCTGCCGCGACCGAGCTGGCACGGGATCTGCACTGGCTCGACGGTATGGTGCTGGTGATAATCTCGGCGATCAGCCTTTTTGTGGTCGTGTTGCTGATCTATGCGATCCTGCGCTTTAACCGCCGTGCCAACCCGAACCCGGCGAAGTTCACCCACAATTCGCCGATCGAAGTGGCCTGGACGATCATCCCGATCGTGATTCTTGTCTTTATCGGTGCGTTCTCGCTGCCGGTGCTGTTCAAGCAACAGGAAATCCCCGAAGGCGAGGTCAACATCAAGGTGACCGGTTACCAATGGTACTGGGGCTATGAATACACCGACCATGATTTCGGTTTCGAAAGCTTCCTGATCGGTGACGGCAAAGTGCTGAACGACGAGGTTGTGGCAGAATTGGAAGCGGCCGGATACAGCCGGGATGAATTCCTGCTCGCCACCGACACCGCCGTTGTCGTGCCGGTGAACAAGGTTGTGGTGATGCATTTGACCGGCGCGGACGTGATCCACAGCTGGACCATCCCGGCCTTTGGCGTGAAGCAGGATGCGGTGCCCGGACGTCTGGCGCGGCTGTGGTTCAAGGCCGAGAAGGAAGGCGTCTATTTCGGCCAGTGCTCCGAGCTCTGCGGCAAGGACCACGCCTATATGCCGATCACCGTCAAGGTCGTGAGCCAGGAAGCCTATGATGAATGGCTGGCGGGCGCGATTGAAGAGTATGCCGGTACACCTACACAGCAAGGCTTTGACGTCGCCAACGCCGAGTGATGCGCGACGGCCAAGCTGAATTGAAGCCCGGCCTACCTTCTGCGTCGATCGATTGACCAACCCGTTGGCCGGGCACTTGCCCTGCCACGTGATACAGGAATTCGTAGGTTGGGCTCCGGCCCAGACCACAGTTTGGAAAGCACAGACATGAGCGACGCAAGCCTTCATGCCAGCGAGACCGGGACCGGCGATGCCGGTTTCCGCGACTATTTCGCGCTTCTCAAACCTCGGGTGATGAGCCTTGTGGTCTTTACCGCGCTGGTGGGTCTGCTGGCCGCACCGGGCAGCGTGCATCCTATTGTGGGATTTGCCGCGATCCTGTTCATCGCCGTGGGCGGCGGTGCCTCGGGCGCGCTGAACATGTGGTGGGATGCCGATATCGACCGCATCATGAAGAGAACGCAGGGGCGCCCCATTCCGATGGGCAAGATCACCGAAGGCGAAGCATACGCCTTTGGCATCGCTCTGGCTGGGTTCTCGGTGGTCATGCTGGGGCTGGCCACGAACCTGTTTGCGGGCGCGTTGCTGGCCTTTACCATCTTCTTTTACGTCGTCGTCTACTCGATGTGGTTGAAACGCTCGACCCCGCAGAACATCGTGATCGGTGGCGCGGCGGGGGCGTTCCCGCCAATGATCGGCTGGGCGGCGGTGACGGGCGACGTGTCGCTCGAATCCACCCTGATGTTCGCGCTGATCTTCATGTGGACGCCGCCGCATTTCTGGGCGCTCGCGCTGTTCATGAAATCCGACTACCACAAGGCCGATGTGCCGATGCTGACCGTGACGCATGGACGCCGGGCGACCCGCACCCATATTCTGGTCTATACCGTGTTGCTGGCCCCGCTTGCCATCGGCATCGGCTTCACCTCGATCGGCGGGCCGTTCTATCTGGCGGTGGCCGTGGTGCTGAATGCTCTGTTCCTCAAGGGGGCCTGGGATATCTGGCGCCGCGATGAGGCCGTGGCCGAGGCTGACAGCTACCGCATCGAGAAAAAGGTGTTTCGCCTGTCGCTGATCTACCTCTTTGCGCATTTCGCCGCGATCTGGGCGCAGACCATGCTCAACGAGGCCGGGCTAGGGGGCTGGGGATGAGCTTTAGGGAGCCACATGAACTGCACAAGCGCCGGTTCAGCCGCAATCTGGGCCTCGGTCTGGTTCTGGCAGGATTCGTGGCACTGGTCTTTGGGCTGACCATCGCCAAGGTGAGCGACGACGATTTCTCGGTGCCGGCCGAGGTGGGAGGGGCGCAATGATACCGCGTGATCCCAAGACCCGGACATTGGTGCAACTGGTTGGCGTCGTCGTGGTGATGGGCGCGCTGGCTTGGGCGTCGGTGCCGTTCTACAACTGGTTTTGCCGGGTGACCGGTTTCGGTGGCATTCCGGGTGTGGCGCAAGCCGGCTCCCAGACTGTTCTCGACCGGACGATCAAGATCCGCTTTGATGCCAGCAAGGAACGCGGCATGCCGTGGGACTTCAAGCCCGTCGTGCGCGAGATGGAATTGCGCATCGGTGAGACCGGCCTGGCCTTCTACGAGGCGTATAACCCGACCGACCGACCGGTTGCGGGGCAGGCGGCCTATAACGTGACCCCCTACGCGGCTGGCGGCTTCTTCGACAAGATCGACTGCTTTTGCTTTACCGAGCAGATATTGCAGCCGGGCGAGCGGGCCATGATGCCGGTCACATTTTACGTAGATCCGGCAATTGTTGACGATCGGGATGCGAAATACACGCACACGATCACTCTCTCCTACACATTCTACGAGATCGACCTGCCTGAAGCGCAGGCCGCTCTTGCACCGGATGGCAAAACAAGTACAAACCTGAACTGAGCCTCAACAGAGGGATAGAACCGATGGCACATGAAAAAAACCACGATTACCATATTCTGAACCCCTCATGGTGGCCGTTTATCGGCGCGGTGTCCGGGTTCGTCATGCTGTTTGGCGCGGTTCTTATGATCTCGCCGCAAGCTGAATCAAACCAGCCCTGGATGTTCCTGATCGGCCTTGGCGGTGTGCTTTACACCATGTACGGCTGGTGGTCGGACACGATCGCGGAGAACCAGGCGGGCGATCATACGCCGGTCGTGCGGATCGGGCTGCGCTACGGCTTCATCATGTTCATCATGTCCGAGGTCATGTTCTTCTCGGCATGGTTCTGGAGCTTTTTCAAGCATGCCATGTATCCGATGGGGCCGATGTCACCGATCAAGGATGCCGTCTGGCCGCCCGTCGGAATCGAGACTTTCGACCCATGGCACCTGCCGCTGATCAACACCCTGATCCTGCTCTGCTCGGGCGCTGCCGCCACTTGGGCGCACCATGCGCTGGTGCACGAGAACAACCGCAGCGACATGAAATGGGGGCTGATCATCGCAATCGCCCTGGGCGCCCTGTTCACCGTCTTTCAGGTCTATGAATACAGCCATGCGGCCTTTGGCTTCTCCGGCAATATCTATGGCGCGAACTTCTTCATGGCGACGGGCTTTCACGGTTTCCACGTCCTGATCGGAACTATCTTCCTGTTCATTTGCCTGTTGCGGGTGCTGCGTGGCCATTTCACCCCAGATAACCATATCGGTTTCGAAGCGGCGGCCTGGTATTGGCACTTCGTCGACGTGGTGTGGCTGTTCCTCTTTGCCGCAATCTATGTCTGGGGTGGCTGAAGCCTTTAGGCCCAGGTGAGGATATTCCAAGAAACAAGAAGATGCGGGGGGCGCGCCTTCCGCATTTTCAGTTTGAGACGAGGACATGGTGAAACGGCAAATAGCGATACCGTTGGTTTTCGGGGTGATCGGGACTGCCGTCTTGATCAGTCTTGGGATGTGGCAGGTGCAGCGGCTCGCAGAGAAAGAGGCGGGATTGGCCGAGATCGACCGCCGCATCGCGGATGCTCCGGTTTCCCTGCCTGACACGCCCACGGAATCCGATCACAAGTACCTTGCCGTGACAGCAAGCGGCGCGTTTCTGACGCCGGAATTGCATGTTCTCGTTGGGGCGAAGGACCTCGGTGCGGGTTACCGGCTGATACAACCTTTCGAAACCCAAGGAAGGCGTATTCTGGTGGATCGCGGGTTTATCGGCCTTGACGCCAAGGATGCCACCCGGCCGCTGGGAACCGCGCAAGTCACGGGCAATCTGCACTGGCCCGACGAGGTGGACAGCTATACGCCCGCGCCGGACTTGCAACGCGACATCTGGTTCGCGCG
>Ga0209344_10000637_pt1 | contig 56386 bp, 41 predicted proteins | sample Cruoilmetagenom6_FD_187293 | JGI IMG/M metagenome (GOLD analysis project Ga0209344, IMG submission 187293) | Oil polluted marine microbial communities from Coal Oil Point, Santa Barbara, California, USA - Santa Barbara Oil Seep Sample 6 (SPAdes)... | ecosystem: Environmental > Aquatic > Marine... | reverse complement strand
AAGCACTTGCCATTCGCCAAGGCTTGCCGGCGCTCATCTCTGAACGACTGCGCCTGCTTGGGTCGCCAGCCGCGTTGACCTTTGTTTCGCCTGAACTCTCGTGAAATCGTCGACTTGTCCACGCCTATCTTTTGGGCAATCTGAGTTTGATCCAAACCAGCTTGTTTCAATCCGTAAATCTGATATCGTTGCCCGCTGGTGAGCTGCTTATATTTCTTCATCTGTGCTCCTTTTACTTGGTCGTTTAAGTGGCTCCGATATTAACGCAGCTCGCCACCTAAATTCGCTTACAAAAGTTGCACTTCAGAGTTGAATCCGCCAGATAAGCCCAATCATTCAAAATGCAATAAGCTTAAACCTATCGGATTCCACCTTCGTAGAAATGACATACGTACATATCATTAGGAGAAATTGAATGGGAATCGGCCCATGCATGCTGGATATCGCAGGACCTACTCTAACTACGGAAGATGAAGCACGTTTAAGTCATCCACAAGTGGGTGGCGTAATTCTTTTTGCTCGTAATTACAAATCACTAAGCCAGCTTGCTGAGCTGACAGCTAGTATTCATGCCCTGCGTACTCCGCCGTTATTGATCGCTGTAGATCAAGAAGGTGGGCGAGTACAACGGTTTGTCGACGGGTTCACGCGCATCCCTGCGATGCGTGAACTGGGCAATATTTGGGATGATCATCCGCGCCGCGCTAAGCATCTGGCGCAGCAGGTAGGCTACGTGCTGGCAGCAGAATTGCGTGCTTGCGGCGTGGATTTCAGCTTTACCCCAGTGTTAGACATAGATTTTGGCATCAGCAAAGTGATTGGTGACCGCGCCTTTCATTCTGAGCCACAGGCCATAGCCGAACTGGCGCATAGCCTGTTGTTGGGACTCAGGCAGGGTGGCATGTCCACCGTGGGCAAGCATTTTCCTGGGCACGGCTATGTACAAGCCGATTCACACCTGGACATTTCGATAGATGAACGCAGCTATACCGACATCGAGTTGTGCGATCTGATTCCATTTCGTCAAATGGTGAATTATGGTCTGACTGCGGTCATGCCCGCACACGTGATTTACCCCAAGGTAGACAAATATCCAGCGGGCTTTTCAAAAATATGGTTGAAAGATATTCTGCGAGGTGAGCTGGGTTTCAGCGGATGTATCTTTAGCGACGACCTTAGCATGGAAGGTGCAACGGTAGCGGGCGGCATCCTGCAACGTGCAGAAGCGGCGTTGCAGGCCGGTTGTGACATGGTGCTGGTATGCAACCAGCCGTCCTTGGCAGATGAATTGCTGGCTAAACTAAAGTGGGACATGCCAGCGACCAGCAAAGCTCGCCTCGTGCATATGCGAGGCCACTACCATTCCGATACGTTGGTGCAATTGCGCGAGCAAGCAGGATTTATGAAGGCCGTGCATGAAATAGCTACTATTGGCCCAGGCACCGCAGAACTACCGTTTGCATAGTTGCGTTTTATCCAAGTATAGGGATACAGTAAACCATGGGGTGAGGCTTAACCAATAACTTATCTTTAAGCATAGTGTGCTGTAACGGTGGTTTTATGAGGAGAAAAACCATGTCTGATTTGGATTTATTTGAACCATTGCTCAGTTGTAGCACAGTCGAAGCATTGCATGCCACGACAGCTAACATCGCTGGCCAGCTAGGCTTTGAACATTTTATTTACGGGGTGCAGGTAAACACCTCTCTTACTCGACCTTATCAATTCATTCTAAATGGATACCCTAAGGAATGGCGCGCTCGCTACGTTGATCATAATTATCAAAAAATAGACCCTACATATGATCATTGTATAACTAGAAGACAGACAATTCCTGTTATTTGGGACAGTCAGGTGTTTAAGGGCAACAATGCAGCTAAAATGAGAAACGAGTCAAGAGAGTTTGGTTTGCAGTGTGGTGCAAGCTTTGCTGTCCACGGCGGTCATGGTGAAGCTGCGATGTTAAGTCTTGCTACTTCCCAAGGTTCCTGTAGAGCTGAACAGGATATCGTTTCTACCATAGGAAAGTCTCAATTATTGGCGTGTTATTTACATGAGGCGACTCAGCGAATAGTCCTGAGTACGAGCCCGCTTTTGCTGACAAAAATGGATCTTACATTTCGGGAAAAAGAGTGTCTTCTGTGGGCGGCTGAAGGAAAAACTGGCGGTGAAATAGCTGACATACTTAAAATTACGGAACGTACCGTGATTTTTCATCTACAAAATGCAGGCAACAAAATGGGAGCATCCAACCGTCAACATGCGATTGCCCGTGCTATTTCGATGGGACTTATAGCTCCCTGAATTTTGGTTGACTGCGGATCCGCGTGGTGATTGATCGCTGCTATACTCGAACCCAACAGAGTTCCCCGACTTTATGGGTGTAACAATTTGTTCGACCTACGAGATGCCGTGAACGGCGTAATTTCTCCCTTTCTATCCCAAAATAATACTCATCGCTTAACTCTAGAACCTTATCCAACTAAGGTCTGCAGCCATTCATCATTATTTTACCCTGTAATATCTTACAGCTAGCTAGCCGTTGAGATACGTAGTCTCATTACTTCTGTCATCCACTAACGACAGAGGAAAGAAAAATGAGACAAATAATGCTTGCGCAACATGGAGATGGATCTCTGGACAATCAAGCAGAGCTAGGAATGTACCGTCTTAGGCACGAAGTTTTTCATGACCGACTGGGATGGGATGTTACCAGTGACAACGGCATGGAGTATGACGAGTTTGACGAAGCAAATCCTGTTTATGTGCTGGTAAAAAATGAAGAGAACGAGGTACAGGGTTGCTGGCGATTGCTGCCTACTACCGGTCCAAATATGTTAAGAGATACCTTTCCTCAGCTTTTGCACGGGCAGCCGGTACCTCACCTAAATGCTGTGTGGGAATTAAGCCGATTTGCAATGTCAAGTAGCAAATCGGAGAGTAGTGGCTTTGGACTCAGTAATACTCCCATCCAGATGATCCAGACAGCTGTGAGATTCGCTCAAAAAAATGGAATAGTGCGGTATGTTTCAGTCACTAGTGTGGCCGTTGAGCGTATGTTTCGCAAGCTGGGAATTAGTATGACTAGATTGGGCACTCCCATAAAAATAGGTAGAGTTTTAACAGTTGCCTGTACTATAGAAATCAATGAGATAACCGAGTTTGCATTGTTCGGTACCTTGCCTGAACATGCACATAGGTTAGCAGCATGAATATTCTGTTACTCGGTGAAGTATCAGGCACCCGCCGCATCTTGAATAAGTTGCTGAAAAAATCCAAACACCGGTTAGTCCAGCAAGCTTGGGAGGATATGCCTGAGCCAGATTTGGAACAATACGACATGGTGTTGGTAGATGGCAATGTTTGCGATTGCTCGCAGCAAGCGCGTTTGTTGGAATGGGTTCGTGAGGCTAGGCGTCTCTTTCCAGACCTGCCGATAGCGGCATTAAATTATGTGGGTACTCCTGCAAAGCCTGAAAACGCAGAATGTAGTATGGCCAGCCATTCATGCGGCGTTTCCGAATCTGGAGACGGGGTCTGGCACATGCGCTGCCGTTTAAAGGAACTTGCCTTGAGCGAAACCGCCGCTTTATTGCGCGATGCATGCGAGCGTCAACCACTGGAGCCATTTGTTTTTGAATACTCGGGGCAAAGTTGATATGCGGAGAGTTTCAATGTGCGCATTTGCGGGTTGCTCAAAACAAACTCGCTTCGTCTCAATCGAAGAGCGGGATACAGCTTTGACTCTCTATTCAAATATCTATACGACCTTATCCCGTAGCGTGCTTTGAATCATCTGGCACCCATCTAGTCACTGCCAAAATGCTACGTAGAAAACAAGATTTATTTGTTAAACGTGTTTACAAACAGGTGGTACTTGATAATTAACCAAGATAATGAGTGATATTAATGCAGGACTTACCCAGCTCAGATCAACAAAATGATCCAACTGCCGCGAACAACAAGATAATTCGTTCAATTTCGGGACAAGAGAGCAATGGTGTACGTGAAAAGGAGAGACAGCTCAGGTTATTCGCACATATATTCGATAGTGTAAATGAAGGCATAATCGTCACAGATGCCGACAAAAACATGTTGTTTATTAACTCGGCCTTTTCTACTATTACCGGTTACAGCGCTAATGATTTGATAGGCAAAAACCTGAACCTGTTACATCTTGACTTGGTGGACGACGTATTTAACCATGATATATGGCGCAGAGTTAATGAAATTGGACGTTGGCAGGGTGAAGTTGTCGGTCGTCGAAAAAACAATGAAAGTTACGCAGAATGTTTGAGTATCAGCACAATGAAGAACGAACTCGGCGAGGTCAGCTACTATATCAGCATTTTTTCTGATATCAGTGAGCGTAAGGCGGCAGAAGAACGCGTGGCTTATGCTGTGCGGCATGACTCTCTCACCAATCTGCCCAATGGTCTGCTATTACAAGATCGATTAGTTCAGGCTATTTACCATGCTGCCCGAGAAAATCACAAAGTGGCAGTCATTTGTCTTGACCTGGATCATTTCAAAGTGGTTAACGACATGCTCGGCCACTTTGTTGGCGATAAGCTATTGCAGGAGGTTGCCCGACGAATTAGCAGTGTAATCCGTGTTAGCGATACGGTAAGTAGGCGGGGTGGAGACGAGTTCGTTATCTTACTGCCGGATTTGAAAGCTGTGGATGCTGCAGCCGTAATTGCGGCCAAGCTGATAAATGCTATATCTGATCTGTGCATGATAGATGGCAATGAAATCAAAATAACCACTAGCATAGGCATCAGCATATTTCCCGAAGATGGATGCGATGAAAGTTGCTTGATTAAGTATGCAGATGCTGCAATGTATCATGCTAAAAAAAATGGGCGCAACAATTATCAGTTTTTTATTAATGAGATAAACCAGCTTGCGCTTGAACGTATGTCGATCGAACGGAAGCTGCGTCATGCATTAGAACGCCAGGAATTCTGTTTACATTACCAGCCTCAGGTGGACTTGCGCAGCGGTCACATTATTGGTGTAGAAGCATTGCTGCGATGGAATAATCCAGAGACTGGAATGATACCTCCAGGGCTTTTCATTCCCATCGCGGAAGAAAATGGATTGATTATTCCGATTGGTGAATGGGTATTGCGTGAGGCTTGCCGACAGAACAGTGAATGGCGCATGCTAGGATTACCAGAAATCACTATGGCAGTTAACTTATCGGCAGTGCAGTTCCGCCAAAATAATTTTGGTGAAATGATTAAGTCAATTTTATGTGAGTACGATCTAGATCCGTCTGGCCTTGAGCTGGAAATTACAGAAGGTGTGGTCATGCACAATGCCGAGGTATCGATTGCACTGTTATTGGAACTAAAGGCAATGAGACTGAAGCTTTCAGTTGACGATTTTGGCACTGGCTACTCCAGCTTAAGTTACCTCAAGCGATTCCCTATCGATAAGCTCAAGATTGATCAATCATTCGTGAATGATATAGTTGTTGATTCTGACGATGCTGTGATTGTCAGCACGATCATTAATATGGCGCGTACCCTTAAGTTGAAAGTGATCGCTGAGGGAGTGGAAACTGCAGAGCAGTTAGCATTCCTGAAACATCAGGAATGCGATGAGATTCAAGGCGATTATTTCAGCAAACCGATGCCTCCCGAAAAAATCAGCAGGCTGCTAGCATCTGGTCATGAGACAGATAGTCAGTGGTTATATGAATTGAAATAATGGAAAGGTGTGAAGGTTGTGTTTTGCCTTCTTCGAGCAACGTGCCTGTCTACGTCATTTTTGCCAAGTTCGCCTCGGCTGAAGGTGGCAGAGATTAACGTGGTGTTGATTTTTTGGTGCTTAACTCTTCACCCCATGATTTGCTTGACCGCCAGCTCTCGAAATTACTTGCTGCATATCGCTTTCGGTATTTTTTACTTTATTTGGCGCATTCGTCTCAAGTTTGGTTTTGACGGGACCTGTATAGGAATAGTATGCATGAAATAAGACCTGGCCAATCAATTGAACTGCTTAAAGAGCTGCATATTCTCACTCGAGATGGGAAGATGAATCAAGATTCTCGACGCAAGCTCAAGCAGATTTATCACCTCTATCAATTCATCGAGCCATTGCTGCAGGAAATCAGGCGAGACCACCACAACATTCAACTGGTGGATCATGGGGCAGGCAAGTCGTATCTGGGCTTTATACTTTACGACCTGTTTTTCAAAACGCTGAGTGATGCATCGTGTATTTACGGCATCGAAACACGTGATGAGTTGGTCAGATCCTCTCAGGAGTTGGCGTCACGGCTTAATTTTACAGGAATGTCATTCCTCAACCTATCGGTAGAGCAGTCTATTGAGTCAGAGGCTTTGCCCGCCAAGGTTAATGTGGTCACAGCGCTCCATGCATGCAACACAGCTACTGACGATGCCATACGTTTTGCGTTGAATAAAAATGCTCAATTTATCGTCTTGGTGCCATGCTGCCAAGCAGAAGTGGCGGCTGTTCTAAGAAAAAATAAAGGAAATGATCTGGCGAAAAATGTTATGACAGAACTGTGGCGCCATCCCATTCATACTCGTGAATTTGGTAGCCACATTACCAATGTACTGCGCTGCTTGCAATTGGAAGCGCATGGTTATCAAGTGACAGTGACCGAGCTAGTGGGTTGGGAGCATTCGATGAAAAATGAACTTATCATCGCGAACTTTAAAAACTTACCACGCAACCGCCCAGCTGAACGATTGAAGGAAGTTTTGCAAACTCTGGGGTTGGAAGAAATGAATAATCGTTTCTTTACGATGCTGAAGCAGTCATCGCTGAAATCTGTTATTTAATATGCATCAATCTTGTTCGGTGATTAGCTCGATTTAGCAGGTTACATTTCAAGGATTGCACTCCAATGATTTATTCCGTCAGCTCAAAATGGGCAAATTAACGCATCTCCTTAAAAAAATTAGATAGGTGCAGCAAGATTGTAAACAAGGCTTTTGCTTGACCTGACTTGTTTTTTCGCTATAATCACGCTCCCTCAAACCCTTGCTCCACCGATACGCATGACGGGGGGCTTTATATCCAAAAGGAGAATCAATGCGACATTACGAAATTATATTTATTGTGCATCCCGATCAGAGTGAGCAAGTGCCCGCTATGATTGAGCGCTACCGCGCTCTGGTGACGGCCAAGGATGGCTTGATCCATCGCTTGGAAGACTGGGGTCGCCGTCAGTTGGCTTACCCGATCCAAAAAATTCACAAAGCGCATTATGTGCTGATGAATATTGAATGCAGCCAGGAAGTTTTGGACGAGATGGAGCATGCATTCAAGTTTAACGATGCTGTGTTGCGCCACTTAACTATCAAAGTTAAATCTGCAGTAACAATTCCTTCGGCAATGATGCGAGATGAGAAATCGCGTTCGATGACCCCCCCCGCGGTAAGCTCAGGACAGGCTCCCCAAGTTGAATTAGTCGTGCCAGCTGAAGTTGCTCCGGCTGCTGCTTGATTGAATGTAGCTTGTAACCGGCTCTCCGTCGATGGAGAACTTGTCGAACTAGATAGTTTGCGCTACACACCAGCGGGGGTAGCGCGAATCGCATTAAAAATTCGTCATGCTTCAACTCAACTAGAGGCCGGCATAGCGCGTCAGGTACAGTGCGATATCCCAGCTTTGGCTCTAGGTACAGCTGCCCAGCAAGCTAACAGTTTACAACTTGGGCAGCGGGTAAAGGCAGAAGGTTTTTTAGCTCAGCGCAGTTTACGCATCACACAACTTGTGCTGCACATTGATAACATTACATTAGAATAAGGGGCACAGTATGGCTCGTGTTTTTAAGAAAAAAGATGACAAGAAGAGTAACTCTTCGCGACAATTGTTCAAACGCCGCAAATTTTGCCGTTTCACCGCAGACAAGATTGCAGAGGTAGATTACAAAGATTTGAATATTCTCAAGGAATTTATTGCCGAGAACGGCAAGGTTATTCCGGCACGCATTACGGGCACTAAATCGCGCTTCCAGCGTCAATTGAGCGTTGCAATCAAGCGTGCAAGATTCTTGGCGTTGCTGCCTTACACAGATTTGCACTAAGGAGCAGAACATGCAAGTGATACTTATGGAAAAATTGGTAAACCTTGGACAATTGGGCGACGTAGTCAATGTTAAAAATGGCTATGCACGTAATTTCCTGATTCCGCAAGGCAAGGCTAAGCGTGCGACTGAGAGTAATAAGGCTGACTTTGCAGTTCGTCGCCTTGAATTGGAAGCCGCAGAGCAAGCCAAGGTCGCAGAAGCTCAGGCACGCGCTGAGAAATACAACGGATTGACTGTGCAAATCGTACAAAAAGCCGGGGTTGACGGTAAGTTGTTCGGTTCCGTGACCAATGCCGACATCGTTGCGGCGTTGGCACTGCAAGGTTTTACTGTGGAAAAAACTCAAGTGCGCATGACGGCGGGGCATATAAAGCTAGTTGGCGATTATCCAGTCAACATCGCGTTGCACACTGATGTGATATCCAATATTACAGTCTCGGTATTGGGCGAGCATAAGGCGTAGTCCTTGTGTAGCAACACAAGTTGTGTGATGCGTATTCCGCATTGTTGTAAATAAAACAGAGCTGGCAGCAGCTCTGTTTTATTTTTTTGTGGCAGCAATTTTCTCAGTGCTAAAATGCCACAGCTAGTTATTGTCTAATCATTCGGTACCATGCAAAACTTTAACATTACTTCCCCAGATCCTCAGCTTGAGGCGTTAAAACTTCCCCCTCATTCGGTGGAAGCCGAACAGTCTGTATTGGGCGGCATATTTTTGGACTCCACCGCGTGGGACAAAATTTCCGACTTGATTAGCGAACAAGATTTTTACCGCTTTGAGCACCGCCTGATTTACCGGCATATCGCGCGCTTGACCGAGCATGCCAAACCGGTGGATGTTATCACCGTGGCAGAATCGCTGGAAAGCAATGCCGAGCTCGACAAAGCCGGGGGGTTGGCTTATCTCGGCTCTTTAGCGCAAAACGTGCCGTCCGCAGCTAATATCCGACGCTATGCTGAAATTGTGCGCGAGCGTGCTGTCATGCGGAAACTGGCTGAAGTTGGCAGTGAAATTGCTACTAGCGCCTATAGCCCGGCTGGGCGCGATGCGAATCAGTTGTTGGATGAAGCGGAAAGCCGTGTGTTTGAGATCGCTGAGGCAGGTGAACGCGGCCGTCAGGGTTTTACCCCACTTCCACCGCTACTTACAAAGGTTGTGGAGCGTATTGAGACACTTTACGGTCGCGATAACTCCAGCGATGTGACCGGCGTTGCGAGTGGATTTACTGATTTGGATACTATGACTTCTGGCCTGCAGCCAGGCGAATTAATCATTGTTGCTGGACGTCCTAGCATGGGTAAAACTGCTTTTGCCATCAATATCGCTGAGCATGTGGCGCTGGAAAGTTGTAAGCCAGTGGCAATCTTCAGTATGGAAATGGGCGGCATTCAATTGGCCATGCGTATGATAGGTTCAGTAGGGAAACTCAATCAGCATGATTTACGCACGGGGCGTTTGCAGGAAGATGACTGGCCGCGCCTTACCCATGCGCTGGGACGTTTGAATGATGCGGCTATTTATATTGATGAAACCGCAGCGCTAAATTCGCTTGAATTACGTTCGCGTGCACGCAGGTTGCATCGCCAAAATAATGGCCTAGGGTTGATTATCATCGATTATTTGCAGTTGATGTCCTCTCCCTCAAGCAAGACAAGCGAAAATCGCGCTACCGAGATTTCCGAAATTTCACGTTCACTGAAAGGGCTGGCAAAGGAGTTGCAAGTGCCCGTGATGGCGCTGTCGCAGCTCAATCGTAGCTTGGAACAACGCCCCAACAAACGCCCAATGATGTCTGATCTACGAGAATCCGGCGCCATCGAACAGGATGCCGATCTGATCCTGTTTATTTATCGTGATGAAGTATACAACCCAGATTCACCTGACAAGGGCAAGGCGGAAATTATCATCGGCAAGCAGCGTAACGGCCCGATAGGCAAGGTTGAGCTGACGTTCCGTGGTGAATATACGCGTTTTGATAATTTCGCTCACGCTCAATATTGAATGAGGTGGCGGCATCAAGTATCAAGTGCACAAAGCGCAGCGTGATGTAGCTAAAAGTTATCTATGTCCAGTATGAAAAATTCCACCGAACATTTGAATCCGAGCGACTTGCGAGACCGGGTATTCAGTTTCCACGCCACTGAGTCCAGTCCTGCTTGCGAGAAAGTACCTACCTGAAAGCTATGCTTGATGCTTTGCATTTAACCCGGATAATCCATTAGGCAATTTAACCAGCCTCCCCCTTTGAAAAAGGGGGATTAAGGGGGATTTTTGTGTCCCTGCAATGCTCAAATCCCCCTAGCCCCCCTTTTTCAAAGGGGGGAATGCGAAGTCATCGCACGAATCATGTCTAATGGATTGTCTGGGTTTAACAGAGAGGCAACTGGCGGCCCACCAATTATGCATTTTTTGCATATCTTCTTTGCCAATGCAGGGAACATGACGGAGGATCACTGCTGACCATCTTAATTACCCGGAAACCAAACTGGATAACTTAATGGATATCGCTGACTGTCTCTTCTGCAACAACTAATTTTTTTAGAGAAAGTCTCTTGGCACAAGAAGCTGATCGTATCATTTGAGGGCTGGATGAGTTGCTTAGACGCGCTTGGTCGTAATTGAAATCAATTTTAATCTGGCGCATTTCGCTTGAGAAAATCTGACTTAATCAGTTAAGCAAATGGTTTGCCGTAATATCTAGGCAGCTCGTTTTACAGATCGGGTATCTGCCAGTCTATTTCTGCTTTTCCAGCGTTGCGTAATGCCGCATTGATTTGCGAAAAAGGGCGACTGCCAAAGAACCCACGATGCGCCGACAGCGGCGAAGGGTGGGGCGATTCGATCACGACATGACGACTGGTATCGATCAATGTCAGTTTCTTACGCGCGTTCGCTCCCCACAACACGAACACCACCAGATCGACTTGGGCGTTCACCGCCGAAATCACCGCATCGGTGAACATCTCCCAGCCCTTGCCCTGATGCGAATTGGCCTGATGCGCCTGCACCGTCAGCACCGTATTTAGCAATAGCACCCCCTGCGTAGCCCAGTGCGTGAGAGAGCCGTTGTTCGGCATCTTACAGCCGAGGTCGCTGCGCAATTCTTTGAAGATGTTCAGCAACGAGGGCGGGATAGCGATACCCGGCCTCACTGAGAAGCACAGGCCATGCGCCTGACCGTCGTCGTGATACGGGTCCTGTCCCAGTATCAATACTTTCACCTGCTCGAAAGGGGTGAGGTGCAGCGCCGCAAATACCTCTGCATCGGGTGGAAATACTGTGACCTGTTTTCGCTGCTCAGCGATGAAATACTGTAAATTCTGGAAGTAAGGCTTGCGGGTTTCTTCGATTAGGATGGGGCGCCAGGTAGTTTGCATGATGGGTCTCTATTAACGGTATCTCGGTTTTAAGTTCTTGGTGGAGAATTTGTTTCAATCAATCAATCGAGCCTTACTCATGTCACTCGGTTAAGAAAATAGCTATAAATGAACTAGTCTCAATCTGATCTGGCAATGCACTCGCCAAAGTGAGCGTTTCTGAGTTTGATATGGGTGTCGAATCCGTCATAAAACTTAAAGAAAGGTAACGCTCATGTTTCAAATTAGCAACCAATCATTACAACATAAAGCAGGATTGCTCAATCTTGCTTCAGAACTTCAAAACGTCTCTAAAGCCTGCAAGATTGTAGAACAACATGATAGCCAACTCTATTTGGCTATCAATGACATTGACGATACTAAAACATAAGGGGATGTCATCACAGACTAACGTATATGCGAGTGCTTCCATAAAACCATTTTTCAGGAATTTTACCAAATTACATTCCGTAAAATACTTTATGCCGATGTAGAAACATTGCACAAAGATCTAGACGAATGGCTTAATTGTTAAAATAATAAAAGGACTCATCAGGGCAAGGCTTGTAATGGCAGAAGACCGTGAAAATCTTTACTTTGTGGGAAGCAGGTTTGAAATGGGAAAATTTAAACTAAATTTAATCTGACAGACACCCTGAAAATTCGGTATCCGTCAGCTCAGGTCTGAGCTAGTACAGAAAATCTGCTTGGAAGTCTGACGGTCATCGTCGATCAACCCATGCTGGACGGTGATTTTTGCAAAGAGGGTGAAGTGCTGGGCACCGTGGGGGATATCGGGATGCGTTCTACCCGCATCCGAACGCATGCTCGAACAGTGGTCACCATTCCTGATGGCGATTTCGCTTCCCAGCAAATTGAAAACTACTTGCGCCGCGACTGTTTTATGTTCAACCCGACTGTCGGCCTGACATTTGACACAACCGCTGCCCAGATGCGCTCGATGCTTGCAGCCATCCGTGCCTTACTGACAGAGGACATCAATTTCATCGACAACAGCCGCGTGCGCTTGGTTGAATTTAACGCAAGCTCGCTCGATATTGAAATTTTCGCCTACGTCAGGACTTTCGTCTACAGGTCATTTTTAGGCATGCGAGAAGAAATCCTACTGCACATCATGGAAACAATTGAAGCCGAAGGCGCAAATTGTGTTTCCGACACAGGTCGTCTTGCTCAAGACATCGAAAGCAATTTGGAATGAATAAAATCATAACACCACCGAAGCAAAAGCTTGATGTGCATGCGTGGGCGTTTTCGACGCTTGTCATGCTCTGGCTCACTTTCAGTGTGCAGCTGATGCTGGGTCTTCTCTGTCAGGGCGACTTATGGTGAGGCTGCGCCCGAATCGTTCCAATTCAAAACTATACGAGGTGCGAGATGTATTACCTGATTGGATTGTGTCTGGGGAATCCTAAGCAGCCCAGACACAGGCCGTTGATTTAGAAAATAAAAAAGCCCTGCATCACTGCAAGTCTTTATATCTGGCTCCCCGACCTGGACTCGAACCAGGGACCTGCGGATTAACAGAACAGATCACAACCGAACTTATGGCCAGAAAGCCGAAGATTTCTAAGAGGTTTCCCCGACAGCTATTGCGTCAGTGCTTGCCTTCCGAACCTATACCGAACCTTTTTTCGATATAGTACATAGCCTTCTGCCGAATTTGATACAAATCAACACAGTACAGGAAAATCCTGCCGAACTAAACCCGAACTTCGCCGGGTCGGCCTGTCGGTGTGTCTTTGAAAATGCCAGCGGGGGAGGGAGGGGCAGCAGAAAACTGGAAATCTGAAAACCTGAATTACTGGGGTACTGACTGACTGCTATCGACCCAAAGCAGACGTTAATTGAATAGGGAGTATAAAGATGACTAGCGGTTTCTCGGAAAATGAGGTGCACAAGCACATGTACGATACTGGCTTAGAAAAGCTCATACTTGATTGCCCAGTGATAGATGATAGCAATTGGCAAGATATTAACCATGGTGAAGAGTTTTACCTATGGGAGCTTCTTAAGCAGAAGGCTCTATCGAAAATCGCTCGCTCTCATAATGCTATTCGTTATGGTGATTTTATTGCCAGTAAGTTGAAGCTACCTACAGATAACACAACCTCAATGGAGCTCGACCTTATTGGCACACACGAAGATGGGTTATTTATACTTGAATTAAAGGTTAACAAATCAGCAGAAAGAAATGCGTTCTCAGAACTCTTTGCTTATAGTAACTACATTGCAGGAGTGTTCGCCGCATCAGGTCGTCACGACATTAAAAAGGTTTTAGTAGCAAACCTTGATGTCAAAATAACCCGCCAAGCATTTCTCTATGATTTACTAATAGCTGACAGAGATATCATCGTTTACAAACCTAAATTTACGAACGATACGCTTGAGAGCCTTCAATTAGAGCTCTACTTACCCTCCGATGATGACTTCAAAACCTTTACAAATGACTTACTCTCACACAATAGTATGTCATGTGTTGTTGCTTCATTTGATGATCTAGATGGGTGGTACGACAGCAAAGAAGACAACGGCTCACTGAATCACTGGACACAAGATCATTTAAGCAAGCTATCTACTTATACGGCACAACTAATGGAGGCCGAGGGATTACACGGCTTTTGTTTTATTCGTAAGCCATGGGCAGGAATACCCCGTCACTATCGCAACAGTTTATTTATATGCGCCATTAACCCATTTCGTTTTAAAAACGCTGAACGTGCAGAAGAGATCACAAAGCAATTGCCAACAGAAAACCAATCAGCATTTTTTGAGTTTCCTGAGCTAGGGTTTGATGGTCGTTTAATACGAATAGCCCAGCGTGCTGTTCGAGAGTGCTTGACACATAACCACCGCTGCGAAGTAGAGACACCCTTTTGGGCTGCGGTTGTAAACTCTATGGAAGAAGTAGTGAACACACATAATTTTGCATTTAGACCAACAGGTATACTTAGAGAGGCATACGTATCTCACTTAAACAATATATATGCTCAAAATGAACAAGAGACAGATTATGTGGACGATGTATCTATGCTAAAAGTTAATGAGATCACAAATTGGATACGAGCTTGGATGTTTATGGAAGGTTGTGGCTTAAAAGCTGGGAAAGTAGAAAGCTAAACGAAAAAGGCATTTTAGGGATATAGTCGTTTCGCTTAAGAAGGGGTAAACCTGATACATTTTTAATGTCCGCTTTGTGCCAAATAGCGGACATTAGCTTTATAGAATTTAAAAACTAATATTAAGGCTATTAGAAACTCTAGTATTTCTCAAACGAAGGGTTGTAACTCTGGCTACTAAATTCCCCCAGAATTGATCGCGCTTCTCGCAATGCTTTCAGCGCAATTGGGGATGCAATTTCCTTTATTGTTAATTCCCCCGACTCGATTTTTACTATTATTCGCAATAACACTGCTAGAGACTCACAAACCAAATCAAGAGTGTTTTTGTCCGCCCAAAAATCACCGAACTCACGCTTACGTATCTCTCCATGCCAGCACGGGTTGCGCATGAACGCCAGCGTGTTACCCATCTTGACTGCCACACCATGCGCAATATTATTTCTTATAATAAATCCAAAACTTGCCGCTTCACACCATGATTTAAGAAAATATTCATCGTCTGGCTCCTCTAAGGTAGCTACAAATTTTTCTAACTTAGATATCAAGTGAGTGATGGTCTTCGCATCAGTATCAGGCCTAATTTCTTTGGGTTGAAAATTCTCTAATTTCCAAATTGCGCGCTCTACGTAATATTCTAAGCTTCCATAATAGGTAAGAATCGCGGCTAACTTTTGGCTAGTTAGCGGGTGCAGTCCCCAGTTCTTTTCACACAGATCTGATCTTCCATATTCTTTTACAGCAGGAGTCTTCATTTTCCATTACAACTTTTGATATAGACAATATTGAGAGTACATATAGACCTCTATAGACCTTGATTTGAAGGTCTGCTTTGGGGTGCCTCGCAGACATTGAACTAAACGTATATGAAAAAATAGAGAAACTAAAGGAAATAATTACTAGTGAGTTTTCCCCCATGAAACAGAATAGTACATATTGTTTCACTCCTTAAAATAAAGCCTATCTATGAAATTTCAAGACCTCCTATAGGTTTTTACAGCTTCGAGGGTAGAGCTGCATTTATAGAGATTTACCCCTGCCATGTGCGCCCAAAGATATAAAACTGTCCACTTGAATGACTTATTAGGCAATTTAGCTACGCTTAAACCCCACCCAGATAAGTGAAGCGACCAGCGAGCTGAGAATGCCCAGCCCGAAACCAATAAAACGCTCTTGCCAAACATTAGCGCTAGCCTTATCGGCTTGCAGCCTTAATATGGTATCGACAACTTCTCGATCTGCTTCAACTACAGGCCTAAGCACATCCCTCTCTTTTTGAGTAATTCAACAGTTTGCTGCGACTGCCTCAATTGCTCTTTCTGTTGACGAATGAACTCTGATAGACCGTTGATGCTTGTCTGCACTTTTGTAAGTTTTCTCATTTGAACTTCAAATATTTCATTATCCTTCTGTACCTTTCTTTCTTCGTACTTTTGGTAGAGGGGAACCCCAGCGCTTATCATTCCAATCAAAAATCCAATAAAAACTCTAATTAAGAATGGACGATCTTCTTTTGAAATGGATATTCTGAAAAACATTTATTTGCCTCGAGTTTGTTTGCCTAACGTGAAGCTAAGGAGCGCAGCTTTTGCGCAGTCCCACGTGAGCTACCAGCACGATATTAGACGAGGATGACTAAAATAATAAATTAAGTAGATACAACACGGAGCCAAAAGAAGAATGACAAGCCATGTTTGCCATGACCAAGTAAAAAACTCACGTATGGTATGCATAAATTTCCTGTCTAACGTTAAAGTAAGAGGGTTCGCTAATATACTATAAAAAATTTTGATCTTTCCGCGCGCCAAATTAGGTTTTCTGCTATTAACTTGAGTTCGCCTTTAGAAAAGAGCTTATCCATGAAACGACTATTACTTTCCATATGTGTTGTGCTGTTTCTGTGTGTTGGTACGGTGTGGGCGAATCCGCTCGATGATGCCACTGACGCATATAAGCGCGATGACTATACAGAAGCAGTGAAGTGGTATCGACTAGCCGCAGTGCAAGGGGATGCAGATGCGCAATTCAATCTCGGCGTGATGTATGACAACGGTCAAGGCGTTACGCAGGACTACGCGGAAGCAGTGAAGTGGTATCGACTAGCCGCAGTGCAAGGGAAGGCAGATGCGCAGTTCAATCTTGGCTATATGTATCGCAACGGTCAAGGCGTTACGCAGGACTACGCGGAAGCAGTGAAGTGGTATCGACTAGCCGCAGCGCAAGGGGATGCGGGTGCGCAAGTTAGTCTTGGTTTGATGTATGACAACGGTCTAGGCGTTACGCAGGACTACGCGGAAGCAGTGAAGTGGTATCGACTAGCCGCAGTGCAAGGGAAGGCAAGTGCGCAATACAATCTTGGCTTGATGTATGGCAACGGTCTAGGCGTTACGCAGGACTATATTCGCGCACATATGTGGCTCAATCTTGGCGCTGTATCAGGCAATGCAAACGCTGTAAAATTTCGCGACATTATTGCAACGCTGATGACATCGCAACAAATCGCCCAAGCACAGAAGATGGCGAGTGACTGCCAGCAGAATAAATTCAAAGGATGCGAATGAGTGCGTTATGGTAAAAAGAGCGGGTGATCTATTGTGTGGTGGTTCTGCGCTTTAAATTGTTATGTGTAACGAACTTACACGCCCCGCAATTTTTTCAATTTCACCAGTGAGAGTATCAAGGCTGGTGTAAGTTTTCACTTTTTTTAATGCTGTTTCCAGTGTCCACGATTTGCCGTTAGTGGTTTTATAGTGGACCCTGATAATCAGACAATAAATTAAGGTGGTAGCCTGCAGTAATTAAGGAGCAGGTTATGAGTGAAACAAAGCGCAAGAATTTTAGTGGTGAGTTTAAGGCCCAGGTCGCACTTGAAGCGATCCGTGGCGTCAAGACGGTGAATCAAATTGGTCAGGAATTTGGGGTGCATCCCACGCAGGTTGGCATGTGGAAGAAGGAGCTGCAAGAGCAGGCATCCAGCCTGTTTGATGCCAAGCGCGGGCCGAAACCTGCCGACCCGTCTGCCAGTCCAGAGCGGCTGTATTCTGAGATTGGCCGATTGAAGATGGAACTGGACTGGCTCAAAAAAAAGTCTGGGATCAGCCAATAGAACACCGCTTGCAACGCTTACAGGCGTGAATCCCGCCTTGGCAACCGTTAGCCACGGGCCAAGTATCTAGCCTTGCAGGTTGCTCAGTAATGGGACGCTTGATATGTAGGCAAGAAAGAAGGCGAGGTGAAAAGAAGTAATCAGTCCAGTGGCCAAGGCTGAGATGCCTTGGTAAGTCTAGTCAGATCGGGTGAATGAGATGATGGCCTGCTGCCCGTCAAACCGATCAATCGCCTTCCTGATTCGCTCAATAGTGGCTTCCATCCTCGCATTTCTTGATACATCTAAGCCAATATCTTCAGCAATTCTGCATATCCTCTCGGGATCTAGAGGGATTCCGCCAGCATCAATAGCCGCAATTAAATGTTTGGCACGTTGAATTTCAGTTGGAATGTTTTTCTGTGGCTTGAGCCAATTCAATAAACGAGCGAGGATCATGCTGGGCTAAGATGCAAAATATAGATGTGAATTTTAAAGCACGGTATGCAACACAACAATCGTTGTTTATACCGACCAACGGACTTTCCGTATACCGACCTGCGGTTTTCGCAAATTTGATCCCTGCAAAACGTAACTCTTAACTTTGTATGAAATTTAAGCTGGAGCAACTAAATGGAACGAGCAAAGACTAATAAGAGGTCGTTGTAGGCATTGGAGTTCCAGCAAGAAGCAGTAAGACTAGTCCAAGGATGCCAATCCTGTGCAGCGGCGGCAAAGAAACTTGACCCATTATTCTCACGGTATGCCTTGGCCAATACTACCTTCGAAGGAGCAGCCGAGGTCAATCTGAAAGCTTGGCACGGTTGCTATGCTCGAGTATCCATGGCTAAACGAGCGTAGAACAAATATCTCTTCTTGATACCGCTCAACTAAAAGTCAAAAGTGACGATAACGAAAGCTAAGGAAGTTAATGGTTCGGCCATTAACATGATGATACCCAACTCGTTATTGTATTGTGTTTGGGAATCCTATGCAGCCACTACGAACTATTGATTCAAACAATAAAAAAGCCCTGCATCACTGCAAGGCTCTATATTTGGCTCCCCGACCTGGACTCGAACCAGGGACCTGCGGATTAACAGTCCGTCGCTCTACCAACTGAGCTATCAGGGAATTGACAAGCCCGCTATACTACTGGCTGTAAGCTTTCTAGTCAATAGATAGATGTCTTTATGTGGTTAGTCGTTGTGGAAGTTTAAGTAGCAAAATATTTAATTAATTCAGGTGCAATGGGTCGGCATGGATTTAAAGATTATATTTATCAAAACCAGTAAAGGTGAGGACGAAAGTAAAAAAATAACTAATCATTTATCCAGTGATATTAGGCGTGCCTTAGGTTTGATCGACAATAAGTCTTCGGTGAAGGAGTTGATGCAACGGGCTGCGCCCAGTTTACGTGAATCGCTTGGCGATATGCTACAGGAGTTGACTGATGGCGGCTTCATTCAGGATAAAGATAAGGTAAACAGCGTTGTTAAAATGGCGACTCCTCGGATGCCGATTCAAAATAAAACTGTACAGATTCCCACGATTGATGATTTGGAGGAAAGGCAGGAGCTTACCAGTATTATGCTTGTATCAGCCAGAGGGGCATTGGCGCCTGAAGAGGACAATTCAGAGCAGAAAGCGGCAATAAGCAGAGCTGAACAAGAGGCTGCACAGGAAAAAACTGAATCTGTGCGCCTCAAGATTGAGCAAGAAGTTAAAAGAATTAGAACGGAATTGGAAGTAGCACAGGCCAGGGCAAAAATGGAAGCGGAAGCCAAGGCGCATGCTGATGCATCCCGCCTCAAGGCTGATCAGGAAGCGGTAAAAGCCAAGTCAGAACAAGAAGCTGAATTGGCCAAGGCGAAAACGGAAGCTGATACGGCTCGGCTCAAGGCAGAACAGGAAACGTTAAAAGTCAGATCTGATCTGGAAGCTGAGCAAGTCAAATTACAAGTAGCAGAGAAAGCCAAGGCCAGTGCTGAAGCTGAAACAGAGCGCCTTAAAAGAGAGCACGAGGCGGCAAGCATCATAGTGAAGCAAGAGGTTGTGCAGGCAAAAGCAAAAGTGGAATTGGACGCTAAGGTGCGTGCAGAAGCCGAAGCAACACCCATTAAAGAAGAGCAGGAAGCCAAAAGAGTTAAGGCGGAACATTTAGCTGCGCTAGCCAAAGAAAAACCAGAAGCGGAAGTACGCGCCGAAGCTGCGACGCGTACTAAGACTGAGCAAGACGCGGCAAAAATTAGAGCTGATCAAGAGGTGGCGCTGGTCGTGGCCAAGACGAAGTTGGAAGCGTCAGTTAAGACACAGGCCGCTCAAATGCCGGATGTGAAGCCTGTTCAGAGTGTCGCCGTAACACGCAGCAAGCCATTGCCGTGGGGCAAGATGACGGTCGGCTTGTTTGTGCTTCTATTTATACTGGCAGCTTTGGTGCCTTATGTTTGGCCGATGCAGGGCTATGTCACGCAAATCGAGCAAAAACTGTCCGCTCAACTGCAACAACCGGTACGAGTTGGTCAATTGCGTGCGAGATTACTTCCTCAGCCGAAACTGGAGTTAGAGGATGTATCCATAGGCGGTAGCCAGGAGTTAAAAGCGAGCAGTGTTGTTCTGAATTTTGATTTTTCTGCATTATTAAGCGAGATTAAAGCGATTCACAGTCTGGAAATTAACGATTTAATACTTGGTGCTGAGAGTTTTGATAAGGCGCTATTATGGCTACAGGCCGCAGGCGCGGACACTTATTATCCAGTGGCGCACATGGTATTGCAGCGTGCGCATATCAGCGACGATGAACATAGTCTGCCGCCTGTAAATGGTGTGGTGAATTTTGATGGGCAGAGACGTTTTATCAAGGCAGTGTTAAAGAGCGAGGATGGCAAGCTTAACGTGGAGCTACATCCGCAGCAATCTCACTGGCAGATCGCATTGGCTATTAAGGAAGGTTACGTGCCGTTGTTGCCGAACATTTTGTTCAACGAGCTGACCATAAAAGGCGAGTTGGGCGCAGGAGAAATTATATTCCATGAAATCGACGGGCGCTTGTATGGCGGCATGCTGAAAGGTAGTGCGCACCTGACTTGGTTGAAGGGCTGGAAAATGCAGGGACGTGTGAGTGCAAAGGTTATGGAATTACATAATATGTTGCCGCAATTAGAGATTACTGGTGAAATGAATGGTGACGCTAATTTTATTCTGCGTGGGGAGAAACTTTCCCAGCTGGCTAAAACCCCGCATCTGGATGGCAAATTCTGGGTAAAGAAGGGGCTTATCAATAAAGTTGATATGGTAGAGACTGCACGCATGCCTAGCAGCAATGACGCGTCTAGCGGTCGTACGCATTTTGATGAATTGAGTGGTGTGCTACAGATAGATCACAATCAACAGCATCTGCGCGAGATCAAAATTGCAGCTGGTGTAATGAGTGCAAATGGCTATGTCGATGTTGTCGCGAACAAGCAGTTATCAGGACGGCTAAATGTCGCTTTGAAAATGCGCGCTGGCTTAGGTAGCGTGCCGCTGGTATTGTCCGGCACTCTTTCCGAGCCAGTGTGGAGCACAAGGCTTTAATTGTCAGCGTTTGCGAGGAATGAAACAAAAATGGAATTATAAAAATGCCTTGGAGATGCGGCTAATTGCATTTCTTAAATTTTCCATTGAGGTGGCGAAAGATAATCGAATATAGCCTTCACTACCAAAAGCCGAGCCAGGCACTATGGCCACGCCAGCCTGCTCCAGCAGGTATTCGGACAATGCTACGTCGGTCGCTTCTTTGATGATGCCCTTCTGGTGCAAAGTCGAAATAACCTGACGTACATCGGGGAAAGCATAGAACGCCCCCCCGCTCATTTTGCATTGGACACCGGGGATTTTGTTCAGTGCGTCCACTACGAATAAATGTCGTTCGCGGAAGGCTTTTAACATCGGCGATATGCAGTCCTGATCCCCGTTCAAGGCTGTTTCCGCAGCTACTTGCGAAATCGAAGTGGGGTTGGAAGTGCTTTGTGATTGCACATTTTCCATTGCGGTGATGATGTGCTCTGGTCCTGCGGCATAACCAATTCGCCAACCTGTCATTGCATAAGACTTAGACACGCCATTCAAGACCATGGTGCGTGAATAAAGATCGGGGCAGGCATTCAGAATATTGACGAATTTTTCGTCACGCAACGCAATGTGCTCATACATATCATCGGTGGCTATCAGTACCTGAGGATGTTTGCGCAACACCTCCCCCAATGCTTGTAACTCTTCCAAGCTGTAAACTGCACCAGAGGGGTTGCTCGGGCTGTTGATTACCACTATTTTTGTTTTGGTTGTGATGGCCGCAGCTAATTGTGCAGCGCTCATTTTGAAGTCTTGCTCAATTCCTGCCTGCACGATTACCGGTTTGCCTTCTGCAATAAGCACGATATCCGGATAGGATACCCAATAAGGTGCCGGGATAATTACCTCGTCGCCGGGATTGATTAATGCAAGTGCCAAGTTGAAAAAACTTTGCTTGCCGCCGCATGAAACCAGGATTTGTTTCGCTGTGTAATCCAGCCCATTGTCGCGTTTGAACTTGGCAACGATAGCCTGCTTCAGAGAGGGTGTGCCTCCCACTGCAGTGTATTTGGTGAAACCCTTGTTGATCGCGGCTATTGCCGCATCTTTGATATGCTGCGGAGTGTCGAAATCAGGTTCGCCTGCTCCCAATCCGATAATATCCTTCCCTTCCGCCTTCAATTTGGAAGCTCGCGCGGTGACGGCCAGAGTGGGGGAGGGTTTGATCGCTTGTACGCGTTTCGATAGTTCCAAGATTGTATCCTTATGGGTTCAGAGTAAACTGTCCCGTTTTTAAAATTTTTAATTCAAATTCGGCTTAAATTATACAGTGATTAAGACCTATCCAAATAGCCCATATTTTTTGCATCAGCCTTTTGAACCAGCGGGCGATCAGCCCACTGCAATTGCTCAATTGGTCGAGGGGACAAATGAGGGACTGTCATTTCAAACCTTGCTTGGTGTGACAGGCTCCGGTAAAACTTTCACTATGGCGAACGTCATTGCCCAATTGGGGCGGCCGGCCATTATTATGGCACCAAATAAGACGCTGGCGGCACAGTTGTATTCTGAAATGCGCGATTTTTTCCCTGAGAATGCAGTGGAATATTTCGTCTCCTATTACGATTACTACCAACCAGAGGCTTATGTTCCATCGCGTGGTGTGTTTATCGAGAAAGATTCCAGTATAAATGAGCAAATTGAGCAGATGCGCTTGTCGGCTACAAAATCGCTGCTGGAGCGTCAGGACGTGGTAATTGTGGCCACCGTTTCGGCCATTTATGGTATCGGCGACCCGGTAGATTATCACGGCATGGTTCTGCACCTGCGCGAGCATGAAAAATTAGTACGGCAGGACGCAATTAAGCGCCTCACAGAGATGCAGTATGAGCGTAATGATGTAGATTTTTCGCATGGACATTTTCGAGTACGCGGCGATGTAATCGACATCTTTCCGGCAGAAAATAGCGAACATGCGTTGCGGCTGACTATGTTTGATGATGAAGTGGAAAGCTTGTCGCTTTTTGATCCACTTACCGGCCATATTCTGAGCCGCGTGCCGCGTTTTACCGTGTACCCGTCCAGTCACTACGTTACTCCGCGCAGCACGGTACTACAGGCCATAGAAACCATCAAGGTTGAGTTGGCTGAGCGCATAGATTTCTTCCAGCGAGAACATAAATTGGTGGAAGCGCAGCGTATCGAACAGCGTACCCGCCACGATCTGGAAATGCTGAACGAGATCGGTTTTTGCAAAGGCATCGAAAATTATTCGCGTCATTTGTCTGGACGTAAGGCAGGTGAACCACCACCTACGCTGATTGATTATCTACCGCCCGATGCGCTGATGTTTATAGATGAAAGCCACGTTACCATTCCGCAGATCGGTGGCATGTACAAAGGGGATCGGGCGCGCAAGGAAAATTTAGTCAACTACGGCTTCCGAATGCCATCCGCACTGGATAATCGCCCACTACGTTTTGACGAGTTTGAACGCGTAATGCGTCAATCCATATTTGTTTCTGCAACGCCGGCTGTTTTTGAGGCAGAACATACCGGGCAAGTGGTAGAACAATTGGTGCGTCCAACTGGGTTGATTGATCCGCAAATTGAAGTGCGGCCAGCCACACATCAGGTGGATGATTTGATGTCTGAGGTTAATCTACGTACGGCCAAGGGTGAGCGAGTACTGGTAACCACGCTGACCAAGCGAATGTCAGAAGATCTCACTGAATATTTTTCCGAGCATGGTATTAAAGTACGTTACTTGCATTCAGACATTGAGACTGTTGAACGGGTGGAAATCATCCGCGATCTGCGTTTGGGCATGTTCGACGTACTGGTCGGTATTAACCTGTTACGCGAAGGATTGGATATACCTGAAGTTTCACTGGTAGCTATACTTGATGCTGATAAGGAAGGTTTTTTGCGTTCGGAGCGTGCGCTTATTCAGACTATTGGCCGCGCTGCGCGCCATATTAATGGTAGCGCAATACTCTATGCTGATAAAATTACCAATTCTATGCATCGCGCCATCGATGAAACCGAGCGCAGGCGGAACAAGCAGCTATTGCACAATGAACTGCACGGTATTGTTCCCCAAGGTGTGCAGAAGCGCATCAAGGATATAATTGAGGGCAGCTATGAGCCAGATACTGCGCGTAAGCAACTGAAAATAGAACAAGACCAGGAAAAATATCTGGCGATGAGTGAACGTGACCTTGCCAAGGAAATTAAACGGCTGGAAAAAGAAATGCTGAAGGCAGCGAAAAACCTCGAATTTGAGCGGGCCAGTGAATTGCGTGACCAGCTGAAGAAGCTGCGGGAGAGCGTGTTTATGTCCCAACTTTGAGTTGAAGAATTAGAATTGCAGATGCTTTACAATACGTTTTCATTGAAATGAGTAGAATAATTGAAAAAAATTAATATCTTATTTTGCTGCATGGGAAATATCTGTCGATCACCCACCGCTGAAGCAGTATTCCGTGCACGCGTTGAGGAAGCAGGGTTGGTACAGCAGGTCCTGATTGATTCAGTAGGCACGCATGATTACCATATAGGCAAACCGCCGGACACACGAACGCAGCGAGCTGCGCTACAGCGCGGATACGATATGAGTATGTTGCGTGGGCGACAGGTTGAGGTTGCCGATTTTACTCGTTTCGATTTAGTGCTTGCGATGGATTGTGACAATCTTGGCTTTTTGCATCGTTTATGTCCGGAAACGGAGCGAGGATGTTTGGGATTGTTCATGGAGTATGCTAGCCGACATGTCGACGGTGAAGTACCCGATCCGTATTATGGTGGGTCAGACGGTTTCGAACGTGTGCTTGATATGGTGGAGGATGCGTCAGACGGTTTGTTACGGCATATACAGAAGACTCTTACGTAAAATGCAGGACTGAGTTTGTAGCGTATGTTTTTGATGTAGGAAAAAAAATAAAGCCGCGCAATTTTACTGCGCGGCTTTATTATTTTTTGTGTTTTACACTATCGCGTGTAATGCTACTAATCCAACTATAAATTCAAAGTTTGTTGAGTTTCGATTTGCACCAGCGGCTCGTTGTTTTCCACACTGTAAATTTCACGTGGACGTGAGCGGCGACGTGACGCTGGCGGTGTAGCTTCAACTTGGGCGTTCGCAGCTGCTGAAGAACGTTTGACTGCGTCAGTTTCGATCTGAACCAACCCGTTGCCATCGGTTGCAGGGCTGGCCTGAGTTGCAGTAATTGCCTGCTCAACAGGAGGTTGGTGCGGTTCTATATTTTGAATGTTTTGTGGCTCAACAGGTTTGCTGTGAGGCGTGGCTTCAGTGGTGTTAATTTCAGTATTGGACGGAATTTCGGTCAGGATAGGTTGTTCACCGGCTTGTTGCCCAGCAGCTTGTTGATCACGCCGTTCGCGCTCGCGCTGGCCACCGCGTCGACCGCGTTTACGTCCAATGCTCTGACTATTTTCTTCTACTGGTTCAGTTATGGCTGCAACTTTTACCATGTTTTCCAATACTGCTGTTTCGACTGGTACGCGGGGTGGCTTGGGCGGACGTGCAGCGCGCGGTTCCCGTGTTTTGGGTGCCGTTTGCGCAGTTTTTTCTATGTGTGGATTAGTTTCTTCACGGTCACGGTCACGGCGTGGATTGTTGCGCTGTCGACTGCCTTCTGGTCGATTACTATCCGGTCGGTTACCATTTGGGTTACGGGTTTCTCGTTCACGTCGAGGCGGGTTGTTGGTTCGCGGTTTAGTGACCAGTTTTTCGGGAGGGTTTTCTACTGCACCCAGAGACTTGAACCAGCCTATCAGCTTGATGAGAATAGAAGGCTGCGTGGCCCCCTTAACTGCTCGCATTGGGGCTGACTGTGGAGGCGTGACGCTTTGAACTACAGCTTGGGAGCGCTGCGGCTTGGTCTCACGCGCGGCTTTGGCAATGACATGGTTTGCTTCTGGTATCGCCACTAATTTGTAACTGGCCTGCAAATTTTCGACGGTCATGTCGTCTTGGCGCAAGCGGGTTACGGTATAGTGCGGGGTTTCCATATTGGAATTAGGGATCAGCGTAATGACCACCTTTAACCGCGATTCGATTTGATGTATTTCAGCGCGCTTTTCATTAAGCAGGAATGTGGCGACATTTAATGGTACTTGCACGTGGATAGCAGCACTGTGTTCCTTCATCGCTTCTTCACTAATGATACGCAGGATGTTTAAGGCGGAAGATTCGATGCCGCGGATATGGCCGATTCCGTTACAACGGGGACAGGGAGTGTGGCTGGTTTCTTCGAGGCTGGGTTGCAGGCGTTGACGCGATAGTTCCAGCAGGCCGAAGCGCGAAATTTTCCCAGTCTGTACACGCGCACGGTCATAATGCAAGGCATCGCGCAGACGATTTTCCACTTCACGCTGGTTGCGAGTGCTTTCCATATCGATAAAATCGATTACGATCAGACCACCCAAATCACGCAGGCGCATCTGCCGTGCAATTTCTTCGGCGGCTTCCAAATTGGTGTTAAGCGCAGTTGATTCTATATCTGCGCCGCGCGTAGCGCGTGCTGAGTTGATATCGATTGCGGTGAGTGCCTCGGTATGATCAATAACGATGGCGCCACCGGAAGGAAGGTTTACTTGGCGTGCATGCGCCGATTCGATCTGATGTTCAACTTGGAAGCGCGAGAACAAAGGAACGTCATCCTGATACCGTTTGATTACATGGACATTGTTTGGCATGACCGTGCTCATGAAAGCTCGTGCCTGCTGGTAGATATCATCCGTGTCAACTAAAATTTCACCGATTTCAGGGTGGAAATAGTCGCGTATGGCGCGCACCACCAAGCTACTCTCGAGATAGATAAGCGATGGTGCCTTTTCGGTTTTCGCCGCACTTTCAATGGCATCCCACAACTGCTTGAGGTAGTTAAGATCCCATTGCAGTTCTTCTAGATTGCGGCCAATTCCGGCAGTGCGCGCAATGATACTTGCACCTCGTGGTATTTCTAATTGCGACAGGACGTCGCGCAGTTCATTGCGCTCTTCGCCTTCGACACGGCGCGATACACCACCACCGTTGGGATTGTTGGGCATGAGCACAATATACCGACCAGCCAGGCTAATATAAGTTGTTAGTGCTGCCCCCTTATTGCCGCGCTCGTCTTTTTCCACCTGGATGAGAAGTTCCTGACCTTCGCGCAATGCATCCTTGATGCTGGGACGACCGCTGCCTTCTTGATTCAGGTAATTAATGGGGGAAACTTCTTTGAATGGTAGGAAACCGTGGCGGGTGCCGCCATATTCGACGAAGGCTGCTTCCAGGCTGGGTTCAATACGGGTGATGATAGCCTTGTATATATTACTTTTGCGTTGCTCTTTTCCAGCGGATTCAATGTCGAGGTCGATCAATTTTTGACCATCGACAATGGCGACACGGAGTTCTTCCGCTTGTGTCGCATTGAATAACATGCGTTTCATTATATTTTCTCCCGCGCTCTGACACGGGCAGAACAAGTCTACACACGGCTAGCCGCGCGCGAGAAAGAGAATAAGAGCCGTGCAAACAATGCTGTTATAGCGATGCCGACGGTTGTTAAAAATATTGTTCTCGTTATTAGCTTGTTAAAAATTAACAGGTGCCGCCAATTTTGTTTTAGAGGCGACACGAAAAAAAATCCACAGGTGCTTTGAGCGCGCAAATCAATTACTATCACTGCTTCTTCCGGTGAGTGACATTAACCGGATTACGTTGGAACGGGGCGGCGGCATAATTGCCAGCTCCACACTCACGGGGAATTCGCATCCCGTTTTTCCGTTAGCCACAACGCGTTATCGGGAAGTATAAGCATAATGAATAATATACGCAAAGAATCTGTAACCTATATCCAGATTGACGAAGGTAGCTGCAATCAGCGCATTGATAATTTTCTATGCAAACAACTTAAGGGTGTCCCGAAGAGCCATATATATCGTATTCTGCGTAGCGGTGAAGTGCGCGTGGATAAGAAGCGAGTAGATCAAACTTATCGCCTGCAATTGGGAGATCATGTGCGTATTCCGCCGGTGCGGGTAGCGGAAGCAGAAAATCGTGACTATGTCCCAGCACTTGAATTTCCTATCTTATATGAAGACGATGCACTGTTGGTGATCGACAAGCCATCTGGAGTAGCAGTACATGGCGGCAGTGGGGTTAGCTTCGGCATTATTGAACAGTTGCGTAGCGCTCGTCCGCAAGCAAAATTTCTGGAACTGGTTCATCGCCTGGATCGAGAAACTTCGGGTGTGTTGCTACTGGCGAAGAAGCGCTCTGCTCTGGTCCACCTGCACGAGCAAATGCGCGATGGGAAAAATGACAAGCGGTACCTGTGCTTAGTATTAGGCAAGTGGCAGAATGTTAAACAGCACGTTAAATTACCACTCCATAAATTTAACACTCAGAATGGTGAGAAACGTGTAATGGTGCGCGAAGATGGGCAAGTCTCGCACACCATCTTTACCTTGAAAAAAAATTTACCTGAGTTCAGCCTGCTTGAAGCTCAGCTGAAAACTGGACGCACCCATCAAATTCGCGTACATCTTTCTCATTTGGGCTTTCCCATCGCGGGCGATGATAAATATGGTGATTTCACGCGAAACAAAGGGTTGATTAAGAAGGGCTTAAAGCGCATGTTCCTGCATGCGCACAGTATTACGTTCGCCCATCCGCTAACGGCTGAGGCTATGCAAGTGAGTGCCTCATTGCCGAAGGAATTGCAAGAGTTTGTGGATAAATTGGATGGAAAGCTTAGTAACTATTTCTAACTAATTAATTAATTAATTAGAATAACAATTTGATTATAAACAATTTAATTTGTTACTATTGATGGAAAAGCCAGCAGAAATGTGTATGTTTACAGTCAATGAGTTGATTACAAACTAAACATAAACCATTGGGAATTCCAAAATGCGCGCAAAACGCGCAAACCAGATAAGTATAATCGAGACAGGAGTGATCAGCTCGATGCCGTTGCCTTTGGCCCGATACTTTGCTGTATATCAGTGACGTTATTCGGCGCATGCAAGCTGAAGAAAGCCGCATGTCGGACTGGCAAGCTGTTATCAAGGAGGGGGACATGCAGATCGATCGTGGTGTAGGGGTAACTTACACGCCTGAACACTGAACGACATTACCCAACGCGCCATTAGCTCAATGCAAAAACCACCGCTATAGCCTTATGCTCTGCGGGTTGGTGAGACTATTTGCTACTGAATAAAACCGTGTCTTGGCGGAAGCTGTGAGATTCGAACTCACGGAAGGTTTCCCTTCGGCAGTTTTCAAGACTGCTGGTTTAAACCACTCACCCAAGCTTCCAAATTTGAATACATTACTGAATTCGGATTGTGTTACAGCATAACCAAACAGATAGTGTAGATGTTACGCACATCCAAAGTGTGTACATGATACCCGAAATCACATACTAATTTAAAGTCACTTTCAACTATTACGCAATAATTTAATACAATCATTGCAACTTTTCCCCTGCTTCGATACTCTTACGGGTGTTGTTAACAAACCTTCTGGAGAAAATATGATGCAATACCAAACCATTTCGCAACCAGGCGCGTTAGGGCTTGAACAAAATAAGGTTCTGCGCAACACCTATATGATGCTGGCTCTCACAATGGTCCCCACCATGATAGGTGCATTTATTGGCCTATCCTCTAATTTTTCGTTCATGGCACAGAGTCCCATCATGGCTCCGCTACTGATGTTCGCTGTGATGATGGGTATGCTATTCGCTGTCTCTGCGTTGCGCAACAGTGTGTGGGGCATAGCAATGCTGCTTGGCTTCACTTTTGTTGCGGGTATTTTCCTTGGACCAATTTTGCAACATGCACTTCATCTGCGCAATGGCGCCCAACTTGTTGGCATGGCTGCTGGCGGAACCGGACTGATTTTCTTTAGCTTGGCGACTATTGCTACTGTCACGAAAAGAGATTTCAGTTTTATGGGGAAATTTCTGTTCATAGGCTTGGTTCTGTTGGTAGTCGCTTCACTGGCCAATCTGTTTTTTGCAATTCCTGCTTTATCGCTGACTATCTCAGCTATCGCCGTGATGCTTTTCTCAGCTTACATTCTTTATGACGTCAGCCGGATCATAAATGGCGGCGAGACTAACTATGTAATGGCCACCATGTCGCTGTACTTGAGTATTTATAATATTTTCATCTACCTGCTTAGCCTGCTTATGGCATTTAGTGGTGAACGTGACTAAACCCGAAAGAACTTATCTTGAGAAGGCGGCGAAAGCCGCCTTTTTTAGGTGATGTCATAATTATCTGTTGAAACTGCCTTGTTATACCATGAGATGTGATACAACAAGCCGTTGGCGTGATGTTTTGGCCGAGACGATCAACCATTCTATGTCAGCTCGGACAGCTTTAAGGTTGTCACGCTTAAATTCAAGCACCGTTCTTCCAGAAGCAGAAAGAAATAATGGGATGTTCGAAGCCACGGAAACTTAGATAGCGATGGACGTTACGGGCGGGTAGGGCTTACTGCGGTGCGCACATCACCACACCTTCATTGATCCAGCCGCGTGCCACGACTTCCTGAATCGCTGCCTGACCGCTGGCGATCCGGTGGTTACTGTCGATGCCTCTGCTAAATCCGTTGTTATATGCTCGATATACTGGTGAAGTGCTAGTAGGGCATGAGCCATTCATGGGAGCCATCGACAGGAAGTCGAGACTCTCGAAATTCCAGCGCTTTTGTGTTGCAGGTGTTGTCGACTGCAATTGCTTGAGCTGCGCGCATTCATCTGCGCTAGCTGTATAGAAGTGGGAGTTTGGCCCGGGCGATAGGCTTCCGTAGAATCGGCAAACAGGCACATTCCCTCCTGACCTGAACGTAACGCCAGTGCGCAGCCAGCGGCCGACTGCTCCGCTGTCAACAAAAGTCTGTTCGCCGGGATCGGCGGTAATGAAATAATGATCCAGATCGGGATTGTAATATTCGACGACTGTGCCAGGGGCGGCAACAGTGGAGAAGGACGCGGTCACACTTTGGGGTGTATTCATTGCAATGGAACAGTTAGCATTGGTACCACTGCATGCTCCGCTCCAACCGGAAAAAATCGAACCTGATGCAGGCGTAGCTATAAGTGTTACATTGGCTCCGTGGGTAAAAGGTGCGTTGCAGATCGTCCCGCAATTGATTCCGCTCGGAGACGATATTACAGTACCGTTGCCGTTACTGAGCTTGCTGACAGATAGTAAAAACGTCGGGCCGGCATTCAGCCATTTGTGGAGTGCGTCGTTATATGCAACATCAAAGCGGCCATATTCATCTGATCCATTTCCAAAGCAGCTTGGATCTCCCCCCCTCAACTGACCAATAAAGTAATGAGTATTGCCGATTGTCTCGAATAGTCCGGCGCCACTACTGCCGCCTTCTGAAATCCCGGAAGTATAGCCAATATCCAGAAATTTCCCGGTGGCTTTATTTGCGAACGTGCATAGAAAAGTGTCCGTGTTCGGATCTGTGGCAGTGCAATTCTGAAAAGATAGAAATCTGCCGAAACTTATTTGCTGTAAATCGCCTCGTGGATGATGGATGCCCGCCACGAGAGTTTGCAGTTCAGGTGCATTCGGGGACCATCCTGCATATATCGCCCCGGCAGGTGGAAGTTTGCTCAATTGCATAAAGGAGGTGTCGGTTGCCGAGCTGCCATAGAGCAATGTTGCACCGCCAGTGCGTGTTTTGAATTCTGGATTAAGCGTGTCACTGTTGCAGGCCGTAGAGTGATAAAACCAGAAAGTTTGTAGTGTTGATGCCACCGTCTGATTGGTGATGCAATGATTGGCGCTAATAAAATAAGGCGTTCCACTTGAGGCTGCGTCATTGAGCAGTGTTCCAGTGCACTGAAAGCTACTGCCTGAATCGACAAAGGTTATTTTTGCTGTGGCTTTACTTTCAGGATTCCATTCGCTGTGACACGACACATCGATTTCACAGCTTGCCTTTTGTCCAATCTTGGAAACCTTTGCTCCCAGCGCAGCTCCGAAGAGGGCGTCAAAAAAAAAATGAGAGACGCTGGGAATTGCGATTTCTAGTGTATCTGGGCTGATACCTAACGGCAATTCGATTTCCAAGGTCACTTCTTCGCCCTCAACATGGGGCGACCAGTAAGTTCGGGCTGCGTCGCTACGGTCGCCCGCATTCAAATTGCGCTGGATGGTCTCCATGATCTCTTTGCCGGCAATTTCGTAGGCAACGCCTGCTCCCTGTGAATAGAAGCGGAAGGTGGCTTCCGCTGGCAAGCGGCGCACCAGTATGCCCACGCGGATTCCCGTTGCCTGCGGTGAGGTTATACTGATCGCCGCAATCTTTCCGCTCTGGAGCGTGTTCTGCCACTTTAGTCTGGATGTTACATCAGAGATGCTTCTCAATTGAGGCACATCACGGCCGAAGCCGATTTTACGGGGCGTACCGGGGCGCGAATCGACATTGTTTTCAGCAGATTTTTTCTCTTTAGGGATGGCGTCAATCGAGATCGAATACGGCGGGGGAGAGGTCTTGACATGACGGGGCTTTAAGGGCGAGTCGCTACTGTCAGCGGATGTGGAAAGAGTGAAAGATTCGACCCGGCCAGTCATAGATTCAAATGTCTGTGCGTGAGACGGGGTTGAGATAACCGTCAATAACACCCATAAAGCAATTAAAAAATTGGAATTTTGGTTGCCAGGCATGATTTACTTTGCGTCCCATGTATCAATGAATTTTACAGCCGACTAAAGCAGTGAGTGCGAAGATTATATGTACATAAGAAACCTTCAGTTTAGTTTAGTTCAAGAAGCCATCTCTCTACAATCGGCCAATAATGAGCGATAACCTCAAGGGCACTTCAAAAGATCGCAATTTTCGAGCAGCCGCTTTGCGGCTTGCCTGCTAACCTCGCTTCGTCACGATACGGCTTTGCTCGAAAAAAATTATCGATTACATATCAACTATGTCCACACTTAAATCTAGAAACTTGTTATTCAGAGGCATCCTCAAGTAAAAATCAATGGTAGTGGTGAACACAGCGTATGCTTCGACCATCACTACATCATCCGGGTTGAGCCAATCAAGCTATCGCGTCAGAGGCCAACAATACTACCGGGAAACAGGTCAGCAATTGTCCCAGTGACAATTGGCTGGCTGCCGCATGGCGTTCGCCGGTGAAAACGTTATGCCATCCGAGGCCGGATAATTCGTCGGGTAGTTCCAGTGCCGCGTCGCCCCATACGTCGAATCCCAAAGGCAGAAGGTTGCGATTGCCCAGCAGGCGGGCCGGCAGACGCGGCACGAGGACGATCAGGGTTTGATCCCCGTGGCGCCGGGCGAAGGCGCAAGTATGGATAGCGAGTTTGCCACGCACCGTCAGGGGAAGATATTCTCCGTCGCGAAACACTTCGGGCCAGCGCGCACGCAGTGCCAGACTCTGCCATAGGGTATAAAGCTTGATGCGGCCATCCCCCATGTCTGTCAGTAACGGCTGCAGGCGCGTTGGCCACTGTTCCGGCGGTTCGTCTGTCAGCGCCCGCATTTCCGCAAGTAGTGCGTGTCGCTGAGTATAGTCTATTGGTCGACGGTTATCCGGGTCGACCAGATTGAACTGCCACAACTCGCAACCCTGGTAGATGTCAGGCACACCCGGTGAGGTGACTTTGATCAGCATTTGTGCGAGAGCGTTGATCAGGCCATGGTGAGAGATGTTTTGTACCAGTGGCATAAAGTCAGCCAGGAACATATTTTTCTCGCCTGGCGCCAGCAGGGTATGTACAAAATCGCTCATCGCGCTTTCGTAGTCGGTATTAACCTGAACCCAACTACTGTGTTCTTTGCCTTCGCGTAGCGCTTTGATCATGTAGGCGTCGATACGTGTCCGGTAGTCTTCTAGTCCCGCTTCATCAGGCAAGATAAGCGGCCAGGTGCCGATCAGGGTCTGGTAAAGAAGATATTCATCGTTGCGGGACGGTGCCTCGACTCCATCAATCAGGCGCTTGCGGCCGCGGTTAAGGCGATTCCAGCGCTTGAGCATCAGCTTCCACGCCGCCGGCATCTCAGAGAGCACATTGATACGGGCGCGCACGTCCTCGGAGCGTTTGCTGTCGTGGGTGGAGGTAGTAAGCATGTTATGCGGCCAGCTGGTTGCGCGGACACGCGTCGCGGCGTGAAAGGCAGCCACTGAAATGCCGAAGCGACGTGGCTCGCCGCCAACGTCGTTGAGCGAGGTCAGACGGTGGTAGCGGTAAAAGGCAGTGTCCTCGACCCCTTTAGCCATCACCGGCGAAGAGACCTGCTGAAACTTCATGGCGAAAGCCAGCAAGGGCTCGCGGAACGCGGCGCTGCGGCCGCAGCCGATATCGGTGGTCAGTACGCTTTCGAGAAAATCGTAGATGCCGGTGTCTGCATCCGGGCTGCGCTTCTTGGCTACTGCTACCGCCCAGGAGATGTGGCGGCGGTCGACGGCAGACAGCTCGCCGTGGGTGACGTAGCTGCGATAGATCGGGAAACACGCCACCACTTCTACCAGCGCTTCGCGTAGCCCGTTGAGAGTGAAGTCGAAGGTGTCCCGGCTGGCCGCGGCAATACGCGCCAGACGGTTGGCGAGGACATTGAACTCACTCGACAGCGCGGTGCGCATGATTAGCTTCTTGGCGTCGTAGGCCAATTTTTCGAAATCGCTGTCGATGCCGCTGAAGTCGCGGTAGATTCGCGTCATACGCCGCTCGGCGGAACTATCGATGAACAGATTGTTGACCAGGTTGGCGAAGCGGTAGCCAGTCGCGCCATGGATTGGCCAGTCGTCCGGCAGACGCTCGTGGTCTGCGAGGATCTTCTCGATCACCAGATATAGCGGCAGCGGCTCGCCCAACGTATACGATTTCCCGCCGACAACCTGCTGCAGGTGACGGAAGTACTCGCCTGGATCGTAGAGCCCATCAGGATGATCGATGCGCAATCCATCGACTTTGCCCTGGGCGACGAGATCTAGAATGAAGCGGTGGGTGGCGTTAAACACCGTCGGGTCTTCCATGCGTAGCGCGGCGAGGTCGTTGATGTCGAAAAAACGCCGGTAGTTAATCTCATCGGAAGCGACGCGCCAGTAGGCAGGGCGGTAGCCCTGGATCTGGATCAGTTCGTGCAACAGATCGAAGCTGGAAGGGTGGTTGGGGCTGCCGTTGAATTCCGCCAGATTGTCGGCGATATGGTGGGCGATATCGGCGCAGGCTTCACTTAATACGGCGAGGTGGCGTTTATGCACCTCTTTGTCGCGCTGGCGTTCAGCCATGCATGTCGGGTCCGTGTTGGTGCGCGCCGGCAAATGGCCGAATGCGGTAAGCAGAGCCTGCAGTTCTCCGTAGCGCTCGTGGCTTTCCCCGAGTGCGGCTGCCAAACGTTCGCTGCGGTGGCCGATGATACATGGATAGGTTGCCGGATCCACCGGTAATCGATGCTGGTAATAGTAGAAGCTGAGTTCGCCGCGCACCGCGTCGTAATCCAGGCGCAATTCGCCACGGTTGAGCACAGCACCGTAGTGGTCGCCCAGCAAAGGCAGCAGCACTTTGCCCTTGAGGTCCGGATTGAGCGGATCCCAGTCGATATCGAAAAATGCGCCCCAAGCCGAGGCCGGTCCGTTCTCCAGAACGTCTAGCCACCAGGCATTGTCTGAGCCCATGACGCCCATGTGGTTGGGGACGACGTCGATGATCTGGCCCAGATTATTTCCCTGGAGTGCGGCAACAAAATCCTCGTATTCCTGTGGCGTGCCGATTTCCGGATTAAGGGCGGTGTGGTCGACGATATCGTAGCCATGGTTACTTCCTGGTCTCGCCATCAAGTAGGGCGAGGCGTAGCAATGGCTCACCCCCAGCTCAGCAAGATAAGGCGCCAACGCCGTCGCCTGAGAAAAAGTGAAGTCGCGGTTGAACTGTAACCTGTAAGTGGCACGCGGTATGACTGCTGTATGGGAAGGTGGGGATAATTCTTCAAGAGGCGTCACCGCGCTGCCCCGTTCTTTAAGCAGTACCTCACCGACAGCGGCGAAGCGCCCGTCCTCCAGCCAATCCTCCAGGTCGAGGGGCAGACGTCGCCGCCAGTTAGCATGTTGATCGTCAAGACTGCCCGGCAAGTTGGATTGCTCGAGTATGTCAAGGATGTCCTCGGGCTGTACCACCAGTATCTGTGCCTGCGTTCTCGCCAGATAGGCGTGGATAGCCACCATCAAAGCCGGTGTTATCTCGGGAGTGGCATTTGGATGGACGCTCGTACCTGATGGCAGCAGTCCTTCGCGCTCCAAAGCAATCAGAATGCGGGCGAGGTCCTGAGCACGCTCTATCACCAGTTTGCCGCGCAGGTCGTCCGAGGAGAAGAGTTGCAAGGTACTACGGGTGTCGAGATCGCTACCTTTCCAGAAGCCGCTAAGCGTCGGCAAATCATGAGTGCTGACAGACACCAGGGCTTGACGCGAATACTCTGCTGGTGGCTTGAATCCGCCGTCCTCATTTCGTTCAAACAGGAACGGTCGATACGACAGCACGCCGATTGCGGCGAGACGGGGGCGGAAGTCATCGGGAACGGTGCCCAGATCCTCGCCTATGACCATGCAGCGGTTACGCTGGCTTTCCAGCGCGATGATGCCGAGCAGATCGTCCAGCGGATAGGCAACGTAGGCACCCTGTGACGGCGACATGCCGACTGGTACCCAGAACAGGCGCATGAATTGCATAACGTGGTCGATGCGCAGCGCGCCGCAGTGGCGCATGTTTGAGCGCAACACAGCGACGAACGGCGCATAGGCCGCCTCCCGCAGGCGATGCGGCACCAGGGGCAGTAACCCCCAATCCTGGCCAACACGATTGTATTCGTCGGGCGGCGCGCCGACATAGGCGTCGATGGCGAAGGCATCTTGCCAGGCCCAGACTTCAGATCCACCCGGATTTACACCCACTGCCAGATCTTGATAGAGGCCTATGCCCAATCCACGGCGACTCGATTGCCGGCCAACGGCGGAAAGCTGCTCATCGGCGAGCCATTGCAGCCAAACAAAGAATTCGATGGCGTCGGCATGCTCGGTTGCGAAAGTCGCCACTGCCGGCGCACGCGGATGGCGGTATTCTTCAGGCCAGGCCGGCCAGCCCCAGACAGTCGGGTTCTCGCGCCGAAAGTGTTGCTGCAAGGCTTCAAAACGTGCGTGTAATTCCAGCTCTTCGCCCTTTTGTTCTCGAAACAAGTGGAAAGCGCGTGCCCGGTCACTGTCGTTGGCAAGGTGGTGATTACGGAAGTGGCGGTAGACTATATTTAGTACTTCGTGCTTGGCCGCAGACACTTCATCGTAAGCAACCAGTTCACTGGCGCGCAGTCGCCGCAGTCGGCCCTGGAAGAGTTCAGAGGCAACCAGATTTCGCGCCGCATCGCACTCGGTAAATTCCGGAATTGCCTCCACGTCCAGGTACAGAACATTGATGAAGTAGCGGCTGGAAGGGCTGTAAGGGCTGATACGCGCAGGGTCGTCCGGGAATAGAGCGTGCAGGGGGTTAACTCCGATTATTCCCCCACCGGCTTCCGCCGACAGATCGACCAGGGTACGCAGATCGCCAAAGTCTCCAATGCCCCAGTTGCGACGAGAACGCAGGCCATAGAGCTGTACAGTCGGCCCCCAGACGCGGTTTTCTCCTTGCACCGCTTCAGGTTGGTAACAGCTTGGCGGTGTGACGATGAGCGTCATTGCTGCTTGATCTTGACCCTCGCCTCCCGGTTGATCGACTTCGAGACGATAGTAGCCAGACTTTAGCAGCGATGGCAGACTAAGTTCACCGCGCAGAAAATTTGCGTTGTCCAAGCGTTGCTCACCTAGTCGTGGCAGTTCGGTTGGCAGAAATTCGCCTGTGGTTGGCGCGCCGTCCTCCGGTGTCAATATCCAGCGATGCGGGCAGCCCGCCTTGGTTAAGGGTAGTGAGAGTGGCACAGCCAGGGCCGAACCAGTCTGTAACACCATGACGGGCGGCAGAGGCCGGCGCCATTCCTGTTCATCCATGTTGTTCAACAGGATTGAGGGATCTGACTCAGCAGGGAAATGCATGGAGGCCATCAGGGCGCGGAGCGTGTGCTCTGAGGTCGCATGGCGCGTGCCCCAGACATCGTCGTAATCGGCGGCGATCCCACAGTGCGCGGCAAGTTGCATCAGCGTATCCGGGGTGTTTGGGGTGGATCGTGTCATGAATGGTCTCCTGATTGCAGACGCCAAGCCGCGGACCAGGGTGGCAGTTGCCCGGCTTTAATCATGGTGTCGTCGAGGTTGCTTGTAGCGAAGATTAAAGCGCCGGTGGTGGGTACCGCTTCGACCACGTTCTCTCCAAAATTGGCGGCCAGCGTAAGGTGGCTACCATCGCCTAGACGCCAGCGCAGGTTCAGCGCGCGCGCCGACAACAGGGTCATTTTCGGGTCGCCGTTGCCCATGCCGACCAGGCGCGGAGCTATCCACTGCCGGCGCAGCGAGAGCAAAGCCCGGTGGAGTTCGAGCACGCTGCGGTGAGGCGCGTGATCGATGGCGGCCCAGTCGAGTACGCAGTCGCTAAAAGTTGCTTCGGCATTCGGATCAGGAATGCGCTCGCGCGCGGCAGGATCGGAAAACCGGGCGAAGCGAGAGAATTCTCGCCGCCGTCCTTCGGTCACGGCGTGGGCCAGTTCGGGGCCGAAATCGCAAAAGAACAGGAAAGGCTGGGTGGTGGCAAATTCCTCGCCCATGAACAGCAGAGGCGGTTGCGGTGAAAGCAGCAGGATGGCCGTGACGGCTTCCATCACAACAGGTGACGCGAGGTGACTCAGGCGCTCGCCAAAGGCACGATTGCCGATCTGGTCGTGGTTCTGAAGGAAATTTATAAAAGCAGCAGGCGGCAGATGGCCACTCGGTTCGCCGCGCAATTTGCCGTGCGCGAAGGCCGAAGCTTCGCCCTGATAGGCGAAACCCTCGGTGAGGCAGCGACCCAGTAGCCGTGTCGGTTCGGCAGCATAGTCAGCATAGTAGCCATCACTTTCACCTGTGGCGAGTACATGAAATACATGGTGGATGTCATCGTTCCACTGGGCTGTGGCATGGCGTAAGACACCGGCGTCTTCGCGGCCCAGATAGCGGGCCTGGTTATGCTCGTTTTCCAGCACCATGTGTACGTGGCGATCGCCTCCTCGGACTGACATGAAAGCTTCGGCGATTTCTTCGATGATGTCCGGTGAACTGTCGTCGCAGATAGCGTGAATGGCATCCAGACGCAGACCGTCGAGATGAAACTCCTCTAGCCAGTAAAGGACGTTGTGGACGAAGAAGTCGCGCACCGCACGATTATTTTCACCGTCAAAGTTGATCGCCGCGCCCCACGGGGTGGTATGGCGCGGATTGAAGAAATCCGGGGCATAGGCGTGCAGATAGTTACCCTCAGGACCGAAGTGATTGTAGACCACGTCCAGCAACACCATCAGCCCGCGTTTGTGAGCGGCGTCGACCAGACGCTTGAAGTCATCTGGCCGACCATAGGCAGCATCGGGTGCAAAAGGGAGCACGCCATCGTAGCCCCAATTGCGGTGGCCAGGAAAATCTGACACCGGCATGATCTCCAGCGCGGTCACGCCCAGCTCAGCAAGATAGTCGAGCCGTTCGATTACGCCATCGAAGTTGCCAGCCGGAGTTAAGCTGCCGACATGCAACTCGTAGATCACCGCCTCTTCCCAGGGGCGGCCGCGCCAGTCGCCATCGGACCAGTCGAAGGAGGCCGGATCGACGACTTCAGAGGGGCCATGGATGTCCTCTGGGTTGTAGCGCGAGGCCGGATCGGGTACCAGCAATCCATCAGGTAGCCGAAAGCTATAACGGCTGCCGGCATGCGCTGTGGGTACGGTCAGTTCGAACCATCCGGAGTCCGTGGCTGCCATGGGCAGTTCCTGCGCTTCGTCGAGCCGCAGCAAGATCGCCGCGACGCCAGGTGCCCAGAGGCGAAAATGGACGCCACCGGTTTCAATCAGGTTGGCGCCGAAAGGCATGATGTGGCGGCGTTTCATGATCGATTCCGCTGGATCAAGAGAACGAGCGAGCGGCCTTCGAGGGGATAGCTGTCGCCACTCTGGAATTGGCCACCAGGTTTCAGGCCTCCGGCAAGGTGGGTGTCGAGGACACAATGCCACTCGCAGTTTTCGTTCAATACGGGTAGAAGAAATGGTACTGAATCGTGGTGGCTGTTGAAGAGCAGTATGAAATTATCGTCGAGGATGGCGTGGCCTTGCAGGTCGTTCTCTTGTATGGCATCTCCGCCCAGATAGACACCGAGACAGCGTGCGAAGTCGTGTGCCCATTCTTCGTCGCTCATCTCTTTACCGTCGGGCTTGAGCCAGTGGATGTCCTTAACGCCCGAGCCGTGGATGTCGCGGCCCTGAAAGAAGTTGCGGCGACGAAATACCGGGTGCTCTCGCCGCAGTGCGATGACGCGCTGTACGAAGGCGAGGAACTCCTGGTCGGCGGCGGAAATATCCCAGTTTACCCAGCTGATTTCATTGTCCTGGCAGTAAGCATTGTTGTTGCCTTGCTGGGTGCGGCCCATCTCGTCACCAGCCACCAACATTGGCACGCCCTGGGAGAAAAACAGGGTCGCCAGCAGGTTGCGTTTCTGTTTCGCGCGCAGAGCATTAATGCTGACATCCTCGGTCGGACCCTCTACACCGCAGTTCCAGGAGTTGTTGTTATCGGTGCCGTCACGGCTTTCTTCGCCGTTGGCTTCGTTGTGCTTGTCGTTGTAGCTCACCAGGTCGTGCAGATTGAAACCGTCGTGGGCGCAGATAAAATTTACGCTGGCGCAGGGCTTGCGTCCGCTATGATCGTAGAAATCGCTGGAGCCGGTGAGACGTTGCGCAAAATTCCCGATCAGGCCGCCGTCGCCTTTCCAATAGGAGCGCATGGTGTCACGATATTGGTCGTTCCATTCGCCCCAGCCCGTCGGAAAGTTGCCTACCTGGTAGCCGCCTTCGCCCAAGTCCCAAGGCTCGGCGATAAGTTTGACCTGGGACAATATCGGATCCTGTAGCAGGATGTCGAAGAAGGCGCCGAGGCGGTTGACGTCGTGTAGTTCGCGCGCCAGTGCCGAGGCCAGATCGAAACGGAAGCCGTCGACGTGCATCTCCACCACCCAGTAGCGCAGCGAGTCCATGATGAGCTGAAGTACGCGCGGATTTTGCAGGTTTAGGGTGTTGCCGCAGCCCGTGTAATCCATGTAGAAGCGCTTATTATCGCCGGACAGACGGTAGTAGGAAGCATTGTCGACACCCCTGAAGGAGGTTGTCGGCCCAAATTGGTTGCCTTCGGCAGTGTGATTGTAGACCACGTCGAGGATGACCTCGATACCATTTGAGTGGAAGGTCTTGACCATGGATTTGAACTCGTCTACAACTCCCTCTGGGTTGGAGGTGTAGCGGCGATCGGGGGCAAAAAAACCGATGGAATTATAGCCCCAGTAGTTGGTAAGGTTTCGCTCCTGAAGATGGCGGTCGTCGAGGAAGGCGTGTATCGGCATCAGCTCTACCGAGGTGATGCCCAGGCGCTTGAGATGGTCGATGACTGGTGGTGTTGCCAGACCGGCATAGGTGCCACGCAAGGACGGCGGGACATCTGGGTGGTTAATGGTGAAGCCGCGAACGTGCAGTTCGTACACAACCATATCAGGCCAAAGAATATTCGGTGCCTTGTCTCCTTCCCAAGTAAAAGCTGAATCGATGACGCAGCACTTTGGCATGTAGCTAGCGTTGTCGCGGGGATCAAAGGACATATCTTCCTCGCTGTTCCCGACCTTGTAGCCAAAATGGGTATCGCTCCAACGGAATGAGCCGATAATGTCCTTGGCGTAGGGCTCAATCAGCAGCTTGTTGGGGTTGAAACGGTGTCCGTTCTCCGGATCATAAGGACCGTGTATGCGATAGCCGTATAGTTGGCCGGGGCGAACCCCGGGCAGATAGCAATGCCAGATGAGGTCGGTTTGTTCGCGTAGTTCGATGCGCTGGATCTCGTTCCGCCCGCTCGGGTCGAATAGGCATAATTCTACTTTTTCTGCGTATTCTGAAAAGATGGCAAAGTTGACACCCTCACCATCCCAAGTAGTGCCGCGCGGATAAGGGGTGCCAGGCCAGACGGGACTGGCGGGACTGTCGGGACTGTCGGGACTGTCGGGACTGTCGGGACTGTCGGGACTGTCGGGACTGTCGGGTAAATTCTTTTTTGGTGAACTCATTATTATGTATCCTATATTTGGTAATTGGTGACGTTCGGCACTTCCCGACCTTTGGGTAACACCACCACACCACTCTCGCTGACTGCATAGCGAGCGCGGTCCAAAGCCTCATCAAAGCCGATGTGAGTGTTTGCGGCGATTTCATTGAAACGGTCGACGATGACGCGCTTGAGGCGCGCGCCGCGACGGATTATAGTGTAGTCCATGATCACGCAATCCTCGATTTCAACATCCTCTTCCACAATCACTTCGCGGCGCAGGATGGAGTTGCGGATGGACCCGCCTTTCACCAGAGAGCCAGCACCGATGGTGCAGTTCTCGATGATACCGGAGATAATGCGAGGTGCCGGCCCCTGGTAATTGCTGGAATTGATGAACCATTGCGGGTTGAACATGTTAAAGCGTGGTTCTTTGCCAAGCAAGTCGAAATGGGCGGCGTAAAAGGCGTCAATGGTGCCGACGTCGCGCCAGTAGGCCTGTTCTTCGTAGTTAGATATTCCGGGGATGCTGTTGTCGGCGAAATTGTAGGCAAGCACCCGGTGGCTATGAATCAGGCGAGGCAGGATATTGCCGCCAAAATCGTGTTCGCCGAGTTCATGCGCTTCACGCAATGCCTCCAGCAGGACATCGGTGTTAAATAAATAGTTGCCCATGGATCCGTAGGCGCGGCTCGGGTCAGAGGGGATGGAGGGTGGGGTTGTCGGTTTTTCCAGGAATTTTATGATCCGGCCTTCCGCATCTGCGTCGATGATGCCGAAGGCCGAGGCTTCACTCAGCGGAACGGGAATCGCTGCCACTGACACGTGTGCCGAGTGCTGGCGGTGGAAATCGACCATTTGCCGCACGTCCATGCGATAGATGTGATCTGCGCCAAACACTGCAACCATGTCGGGCGCGTGGCGTTCGATCAAATTGATGTTCTGGAATACAGCGTCGGACGTACCCTGAAACCAATCCTGTCCCTCGCGCATCTGCGGCGGCACGATGGTGACAAACTGTCCGGGGAAAGCATTGGTATGTGCCCATGACTTGTTTACGTGCTCGATCAGCGACTGGCATTTGTACTGTACCATCAGGTAGATACCGCGTATCTCGGAATTTATCATGTTACTGAGGACGAAATCAGCGATGCGGTAGCGACTGCCAAAGGGCACCGCCGGCTTGGATCGTTCCGCAGTGAGTGGATTCAGTCGGGAACCTTGGCCACCGGCCAGTACCATAGCGAGTACTTTCATGATTTCTCTCCTTGTTAGTGGTCTGGTTTTTTAAGCAGGCTGAACAGCGGGATGGGCAGCCAGTCGCGTCGATCATGAAAATGGTATCGCGGTTGTTATTCATGGTCTTGCTCATTGTGCTCGCTGGTTAAAGAGGTTTGCCCCTGCGTTTCGATCTTGAATTCATGGAGTGTGGTCGCTACGGTCCAGGGGAAACCAACGTTTAAGAAGGGCTGCCGCGTGATCGCGTGCGCCAAGGCCGAAAGCCAGTGCTCCGGCAAACACAATACCAGCCAGGATGACCAGGAAAGCTTGTTGGATCATGCCACCGCTGATATCCAAATGATCGATCGCCAACAAAATAACAAAGGTCAGAACAGCGTAGCGCGCAATGCGCCCCAGCAGGTCGCCGTCGTTGATGTCGGCGCCGCGACAATAGCTCTGAACGGCCATGCCGATAAAGCGCGTAAAGTAGCTGCCGAAAACGATGATCAGTAATGCCACCAGTATTTTAGGTATGAACAGCAGCAACTTGCCGAGCAGGTCTGTCACCAACAAAAGTCCGAGACTGTTGAAGGCAATAATCAGAGACACCAGTATCGCGGTCGAAAATGCAATCCAGCCGACCACCTCTGTCGTGTCTTTTTCTGTGCCGCTTTGCTGCAGAAAGCCGTCGATTCCGGCGCGCTCAGTCAGAACGCAGAAGTTGAGCGCACGCAATGCCTTAACGATGCTATAACGAAAAGCCTTGGCGATGAGCCAGCCAACGGCAAGAACGCCCAAGGCGATCGCTAAACGAGGCATAAAAGTCCCTATTTGATTCAACAGCGCGCGAACAGGTTCCAGCAAGACGTCAATGTTACTCATAGTAGTTTTTCTCCCTTAATTTATCCGGGCTAGATTTGTCCGGAAACGCCGGCCAGTGCGGCTATTCCTGCTAACGGAACACCGATCCAGTCGGGTCGGTTGTCCATTTCGTATCGTAATTCGTACAATGCCTTCTCAAGCTCAAAAAGGTCAATAAGCCATGCCGTAGCCTCAAAATCTGCGACGCTGGCGTACAGTCCACCCGCCACCGCGACCTGCCCGTATGCTTGCAGGAAGCCTTCGCGCATGTTTTGTTCCCATTGGCGCGCAACTTGTGTCAAGCGATCAGGTTCGGACGTGGTCATGGCGTAGTGGTTCAAAGCGGCATGGCGCGCGTAGTCAAACGAACGCAGCATGCCTGCGACGTCACGCAATGCACTGTGCTTGGCGCGTCGCTCTGCAAGCGTCCGCTGCGGCTCACCTTCGAAATCAATGATCAGAAAATCATCTTCGCAAATCAGCACCTGGCCGAGATGCAGGTCGCCATGCAGGCGTGTCTTCACTCCGGCTGGGGTTGCAAGTGCATTCTGGTTGATGCGCGCGATGAGTGCGGGGGCCGCCTCGGTAACCCGTACTGCCAATTCTGACAGTGGTTTTTCCCAAGCTTCGCTCCGTTGAGATAGCAACTCAAGCGTGCTGCGACACTCATTCTCCACGGCAGTGACCCAGTTTTTGAGATCGACTGACTGGACAGGCTCGGGGTCGAAATCCGGGTTTCCCGTGCTGCGAGCCAGTGCCACGTGAAGTTCGGCGATGCGGCGCGCCAGCACCTGCATGCGCTCGACTATCGGGCCGATCTCATCGTGAATCTCAATCTCATCGCCTGCACTGCAAAATGACTCCAGCAGACGGACAAGCTGGTCAACTGTATGACCCCACGCGTCACCTTGATTCATCACTTGGGCTTGCAATAGCGCCAAAGTATAGACCGCGCCGTCCGAAGCGTGAAAATCAATACTGCCAGCAACTGGCACGCAGTGCTCAAAGCCGGCGACATCGGTCAGAAATCGCCCCATCTCCAGCTCTGGACTGATACCGCTATGCAAGCGCCGATATGCCTTGAGAAATAATTTATCGCCAAGCAGACTAACCGAGTTGCTGCTCGCGGTCAGGCGATGCAGTGGCGTCGCGCCCTGTAGCGTGTCGCCGACGATCTTGGCGAACGAGCCGCAGGGCGAAAATCGCAGTGTGCCGCCCTCAGCCTTCAGTTCGCGTTTTGCGCCGATAGCATCGACCATATTGCGGCAGAATGCTTCGTCTGCCATTGCATCGGCCAGCAGGCCGATAGTGGCCTGCTGACGCACCTTGGCGATGGCAGACGAAGCAAGGATACGTGAATGTTGTTCGTCTGATTCATCGAACTCCAAGGCCAGCGGAACGAAATAGCGCATTGGATTGGTCGCCCCGTGGATGTCGACCAATGCCAGCATCCATTGCATATTGCCCACTTGAAGTATGGCGTGTTCGGCGATAGCAGCCCTTACCAATGGCTCGGATTTTGCCGCATACCAACGTTGACGCAAAAGGAAACGCGGCAGTATTTCACACTCAAACTGGTTTTTTGTTTTTTCGGCCATAGTAATGCGCCAGGGCACGACACGGTTACGAAAGAAACTGTTCCATCCATCAAATAGTACTAGCACAGCCAGATCTTCCACTGGCGTGCGATCAAGATGCCAAGCCGGTGGCTCGGCATCAGTCGATAGCCGGAACCAGAAGAATCCATAGGCCATCAGGGTCAGAAAATAGGGATCTTTGCAGATGGGAGGGAATGCGCTTCGGCCCATCATTTCGACCGGTACGCGGCCCTCGTAAGCGCAGAGATCCAGCTCCACTGATTGAGCGACGCGACTAAGGTTGGTGACGCAAAGGATTACCTCGTCCTCATACTCACGCAGATAGGCCAGAATTTTGCGATTGCCCGGATGCATCATGGTCACGCTACCGCGCCCGAAAGCTTTGCTGGTGTTTCGAATCGCCAGTAATTGCCGCATCCAGGACAACAGTGATGAGGGTTCACGCGATTGCGACTCGACATTGACGGCCTCAAAGCCATAGATAGGATCCTGTATCGGCGGCAGGTACAAGCGCTGCAGGTCAGCACGCGAAAAACCGCCATTGCGATCGCTGCTCCACTGCATCGGGGTGCGTACGCCATCCCGGTCACCGAGAAAAATGTTGTCACCCATGCCAATCTCGTCACCGTAATACAACACCGGAGTGCCCAGCATGGACAGCAGCAAGCTTTTCATCAGCTTGATGCGGTCAGGATTGTTTTCGAGCAACGGAGCGAGGCGGCGGCGAATGCCGATATTGATGCGCGCACGTGATTCTGCGGCATACATGTTGTACATGTAGTCACGTTCCTTGTTGGTTACCATTTCCAGCGTCAGCTCGTCGTGATTGCGCAGGAAGACCGCCCACTGGCAGTTCTCCGGAATATCCGGTGTCTGGGCGAGGATTTCTACTACTGGATGACGTTCTTCCTGGGCAATGGCCATATACAGGCGCGGCATCAAGGGAAAATGGTAGGCCATCTGGCATTCGTCACCGTCACCAAAATATTCGCGCACGTCTTCGGGCCACATGTTGGCCTCGGCCAGCAACAAGCGACCTGGATATTTCGCTTCCAGGCGACGGCGGATCTCCTTGATAACATCGTGGGTCTCGCGCAGATTTTCATTGCTGGTGCCATCGCGCTCGACCAGATAGGGGATCGCGTCAAGACGGAAACCGTCCACACCCATTTCCAGCCAGAACTCCATGGCGTTCATGACCGCTTGAAGCACTTCCGGGTTATCAAAATTCAGATCGGGCTGGTGGCTGAAAAAACGATGCCAGAAATATTGTTGTGCGACTTCGTCCCAGGTCCAGTTGGATTTCTCTGTATCAGTAAAAATGATACGAGTGCCCGCGTATTTATTTGGATCGTCGCTCCAGACGTAGAAGTTGCGTTCGGGCGAATCCTTGGGTGCCTTGCGCGCAGCTTGAAACCATGGGTGCTGATCGGAGGTGTGGTTGACTACCAGCTCGGTAATGACACGCAGATCGCGCCGGTGCGCTTCAATGACAAAAGCGCGAAAGTCGTCCAACGTGCCGTAAGAGGGGTGTACGTTTTCATAATCGGATACGTCATAACCGTCGTCACGTAGCGGCGAAGGATAAAACGGCAGCAGCCAGATTGTGTTGACGCCGAGCGACTGGACGTGGTCAAGTCGCTCGGTCAGGCCCCTGAAATCGCCTATACCATCACCGTTACCATCCGCGTAGGCTTTAATGTGCAGCTCATAGATTACGGCATCTTTGTACCAGAGAGGGTCGTTCCCCCAATTCAGTGCCACCGGGGGGGCGGCGTTAAGATTCTTGTCGTCGGCTTTATGCATAGTGTCCATTGCTCAAAGAAAGTAGTCGAAATCGCGCTCGCTGCGCAGGTGGCGGCGCAGAAGCAGAATATGTACTGGTGAGGCCTGCGGATTGAGACTGACGAAGTTGCGCGTTCCCTGCCACAGATAACGCTCGTCAGACAGCAGGTCATGCGCCTGATAGGGGGCGTCTTCCGGCATACCTAGTTCGGTCAGAGGTAACTCGATCCAGCCACTCTGAACATTGTGCGGATCGAGGTTGGCGACCATGACCAGAATGACGTCGTCGGCCGATTTGCTGTAGCAGAGCATAACGGGATTGTCGATCGCGTGAAAGAGCAGACTCCAGTCTGACTGCAGTGCCGGGTTGTTACGGCGAATATGATTGAGGCGAGAGATAAAATCGCGCAAATTGTCAGGCCGATCGAGCTCCCAGTCACGTATCTGAAATTTCTCGGAATCCAGGTATTCTTCGCCGCCTGGTTTGAGAGCTGTGTGCTCCAATAATTCGTAGGCAGGACCGTATATACCATAATTGGCACCTAGGGTTGCCGCCAGTGCCACGCGCAGCAAGAAAGCAGGCCGTCCGCCATACTGCAGGAATTCAGGCAGGATATCTGGGGTATTCGGCCACAGGTTGGGACGGAAATATTCGCGCGAGTCGTGGAGAGCGAGTTCGGTGAAATACTCGGTCAATTCCTGCTGAGTGTTACGCCAGGTGAAGTAAGTATACGACTGTGTGAAACCAAGCTTCGCCAGACGGTGCATAATTTTTGGCCGGGTGAAGGCCTCGGCCAAGAAGATGGTTTCCGGATATTCGGCCTTTACGTTGCTAATCAGCCATTCCCAGAATGGGAAAGGCTTGGTGTGCGGATTATCCACGCGGAAGATGCGCACGCCTTCTCCAATCCAGTGATCGACCACGCCCTTTAGTTCGTGCCACAGTGCATTGCAGTCTTCGCTCTCAAAATCGAAAGGATAGATGTCCTGGTATTTTTTGGGTGGGTTTTCCGCATACTGGATGCTGCCGTCGGGACGATGGCGAAACCACTCGGGATGCTGAGTTACGTAAGGATGGTCCGGCGCGCACTGAAAGGCGATGTCCAAGGCCACTTCAAGCCCAAGTGCACGAGCTTTGGTGACCAGCTGGCGAAAATCCTTTGCGCTGCCCAGTTCAGGGAGAATCTCACGGTGTCCTCCCTCGGCGGCGCCTATAGCCCAAGGGCTGCCAAGATCGTCCGGGCTAGCCGTGAGGCTGTTGTTGGGGCCTTTGCGGAAGGTTCGGCCAATCGGATGGATGGGTGGTAGATAGAGCACGTCAAAGCCCATGGCGGCGATTCCTGGCAGTCGTTCCATGACGTCGGCGAAGCTGCCATGGGCTGTGTCCCCGGTGCGGCATGAGCGAGGGAAAAGCTCATACCATGCGGAGAAACGCGCGCGTTTGGTGTCAACCACAGCCTCCAACACGCGATCGTATTCGCTCACGAAGAGCCGCTCACCATGCGTGGCCATCAGGGTGGCCAAGCTTTCATCTTGAGCCATGATCTGTCCCGCCTCGGGCGTGGCGGCAGTACGCAGCTTGGCGGCCCGATCATTAAGGCGGCGACCGTCATCGCCACCGGCCTGTTTTGCAGCGGCATCCAGTAACGCGGTGCCAATCTGCAGGGCAACGACGATGTCATCGGCCTCTTTGCGCCGGGCGAGGTCATGGCGCCAGGTCAAGAAACGATCCACCCAGGCGATGACGGTATATTCGTGCCGACCCAAGGCAGCTGCAAAAAAACTAGCTTGCCAGCGGTCGTTGTTGGTAGCGATCATGGGCACTTCGTCCCAAATCTTGGCGCCTACCGGTCGATGCAACAGAAGGCAGCTCAACTGGTCGTGACCATCGACGAAGACATCCGCCTCGACGACCACTTCTTCGCCCACAATGCGCTTGATAGGGAAGCGTCCGGCGTCGACTTCTGGGCTGACCCGCTCTATCACTACGCGGGCTCGGCTGGCTTTGGGAAGGGTGGGTTTTTTCATGCTGCTCCTCCATTTTGTGATATGTGTTTCAGATACACCACCCCTAGTGGCGGCAGGGTCAGCGAGAGGGAATTATAGTGGCCGTGCGCAGCCACTGGTGAGGCCTCGACTCCACCCATATTGCCGATGCCGCTGCCGCCATAAAAAGTTGCGTCGCTGTTGAGTATTTCACGCCAGTAGCCGCTATGCGGAACGCCAACAATATAATTTTTTCTTGGCATCGGCGTGAAGTTACATATCACCAGCACGCTGTCTTCGGGGTTGCGGCCATGACGCAGGAAGCTGATCACGCTTGTTTCCCAGTCGTTGCAGTCCACCCAGCTGAAACCATCGCCAGAAAAGTCTTTCTCATAGAGCGCTGCTTCGGCACGGTAACAGCGGTTCAGATCGCTCATCCATCGTAGCAGGCCGGCATGCAGTGGATATTGCAAGACATGCCATTCCAGACTTTCATCATGTTGCCATTCGCGGCACTGCCCGAACTCCCCGCCCATAAACAGAAGCTTCTTGCCGGGATGACCCCACATATGCCCGTAAAGCAGGCGCAGATTGGCAAACTTTTGCCATTCGTCACCCGGCATCTTGCCAATCATCGAGCCCTTGCCGTGTACCACTTCGTCATGCGACATTGGCAGGACGAAGTTCTCGGTGAAGGCATACCAGATGCTGAAGGTGAGTTTTTCGTGGTAATACTTGCGAAACACCGGATCCTGCTGGAAGTATTTCAGCGTGTCATGCATCCAGCCCATGTTCCACTTCATGCCGAAGCCTAGCCCACCCATGTAGGTGGGGCGCGATACCATCGGCCAGGCGGTGGATTCCTCTGCGATAGTCAGGGTGTCCGGGTGATCGCGATAGGTTGCCTCGTTGAGACTACGCAGGAGCTGCATGGCGCCCAGGTTTTCGCGGCCGCCATGAGCATTGGGTATCCACTCGCCTTCTTTGCGTCCGTAGTCGAGGTAAAGCATCGAGGCCACGCCATCAACTCGCAGACCATCTATATGGTATTTGTCGAGCCAGAATAGCGCGCTGGAAATCAGGAAGGCGCGTACCTCGTTGCGGCCATAGTTGAAAATGGCGCTCTTCCATTCAGGGTGAAAGCCCTGACGAGGATCGGCGTGCTCGAACAGGTGGGTGCCATCGAAGTAAGCAAGACCGTGTTCATCATTAGGAAAATGTGAGGGCACCCAGTCGAGTATCACGCTGATGCCCGCCTGGTGCAGGTGATCGATCAGGAACATGAAATCCTGCGGTGTGCCTTGGCGCGCGGTCGGAGCGAAATAGCCGGTAGTCTGGTATCCCCATGAGCCGAAGAAAGGATGCTCTGTTACCGGCAAAAGTTCTACGTGGGTGAAGCCTAGTTCGCGCACATAATCCGCCAGTAAAGGCGCGATTTCCCGGTAGTTGAGGGAACGATTAGCCTCCTCGGGCACCCGTCGCCACGAGCCCAAGTGAACTTCATAGATAGATATAGGCGCATCAAGCGCGTTGGCTGATTTTCGCTGGGACATCCATTCACCGTCATTCCAAGCGTAATCCATATTCCAGACGCGAGAACCGGTGAGAGGCGGCACTTCACTGAACATGGCGCAGGGGTCGGCCTTGTCAACCTGATAGTTCTGGTCGCGTGAGGTGATGTGATATTTGTAGCAAGCGCCGCTACCGATATCCGGCACAAAGCTTTCCCATACGCCGGAGCCGTCTGTCCGTGGAGCCAGAGGATGGGATGTTTTATCCCAGCCATTGAAATCACCGATGACCGTTACGGCCACAGCATTTGGCGCCCACACTGCGAAGTGCACACCATCTCGTCCGTCGCGGTTGATGAGGTGGGCTCCCAGCTTTTCGGAAAGAAGTGCGTGGGTTCCTTCTTTGAATAGGTATATGTCGTGTTCGGAGAGCGAGCCTGGGTTGTCGCGCTGGCTGCTTTTGTTCTGGGCGTGAATTTCATTCATCAGAGGGCCTCCTGAGTTGTATTGTACGTCTTTTGGTAAACGCGTTGGCTGAGTTGTCGAATTTCAGCGGGGGGATTTAGTAGGCGAACTATAGCAAGTAACTCAAGGTGAGTAGCTCTTATATCGCTTGCTGGAGTGCAAAAAAATTCTATGTCAAGCAGTGTAGTAACACAGCAATATTTTTGATACTATGTTTAGGCAAAATATTATTGCACAATAATATAAATCAGACAAGAGTAAGGGGGTAAGGGGTGGCAAGTAATACAAAGAAAAAAAGCGGAGAGGAGTCCCAAAGTTCCGCCGTCAGCAGTCAACCCGAGCCAGATTCGGCATGCCCCGAGGCAGCCTTTATCAAGCTCTTGCAACTAGTGCGCACGATTCAAGCCGGCATGCAGAACGTCGAAGGCAGCCACGGTCTGAGTGGCTCGCAACTCTGGACTTTGTGGCTGCTTTCCGCGCAACCCGGCTTGCGTGTCACTGAGTTAGCCGAGATGCAACACATTCATCCTTCCACCGCCAGCAATCTGTTAGACAAACTCGAGACGCGCGGCTTGGTGCGCAGGGAGAGGAGCGACACTGACAACCGCGTTGTACGCCTTTATCTCGCCGATGCTGGTCTCGATCTGGCTAAGAATCTGCCCGGCCCAATGCAAGGTCGGCTGCGCCGTGCATTGCGAGAAGCACCTCCAGCAGTTTTGGATGGTTTCCTTAAGGGTGTGACATCAGTGCTGGATACCCTAAACGAGTCACCCAAGGGCGCCTCTAAAAAACAATAGCTTTCAAACATCCCGGCATGAAACGTATGAGCGTGGTCAAACCCGGTTCAAGCTCTTTGATGGATTGCATATTGTTGCGTAGCTTCACCTCGTTTTTCCGGCGGTTAATGACCGGATTTATCCAATGGTGACTTGATTGAATTACTTTGGATGTTTGGAGTTTTAATAACAGTGCAGGTTTACCCAGAGGCCTGAAGTTCGCTCAATAAAAGATCAAAAATAATTATGGTAGACTTAAATTCAATCTCAAGTCGTTTAAGAATTAGGCGCGGCAGACGGGGCAGGGGAGTCGTTCTACAAGAAATGTAGCTCATAGGGGACTGATTGTTACTCAGTGATATAACCTAAAGTATCCTGTAGCGTGATGGAAGACTGACCAGATCGCAGTATTGTGGCAACGCCCGACTCGTTAAGTACCCACAAGACTTAATAGATGTTCGCTTTTTATAATTAACTAACTGGAGACACCTATGCGAATACTTCATACCATGCTCCGAGTGGGCAATCTGGATCGTTCAATTGCATTTTATACAGAAGTGCTCGGAATGAAATTGCTGCGTCGAAATGATTACCCAGACGGAAAATTCACACTGGCATTTGTTGGTTACCAAGATGAAAAAGACGGTGCTGTTTTAGAGCTCACTTATAACTGGGGCGTTGAAAAATATGACCTGGGAACAGGTTACGGTCATGTTGCAATTGAAGTAGATAACGCTGAAAAAGCATGTGAGCTCGTCAAGGCAAAAGGCGGGAGTGTAATCAGAGAAGCTGGGCCAATGAAGCATGGCACAACTGATATTGCTTTCGTATCCGACCCGGATGGATACAAAATCGAGTTTATTCAAAAGAAGAGTTAACCTCGAAGATGTTTTTTATTAGTCAGGAAAAATCACGTTCTGCATAAACCGCATAAACAACCCCATTTTTGAAATAAAAACGGGGTCTTATTCAATTCACTAAGCAAATTAACTCAACTCATGCTCCCATCCATTGAACAACGGCTTGCAGTAGAAATTGCTGCCAAGCCTGCACAGATTGCCTCAGCCATTGCCTTGTTGGACGAAGGTGCAACGGTTCCTTTCATCTCCCGCTACCGCAAAGAGGCGACTGGGGGGTTGGACGACATCCAGTTGCGACTGCTGGAAGAGCGTTTGCGCTATTTGCGCGAACTGGAAGAACGTCGCGCTACGATCATTACCTCGATTACCGAGCAGAATAAAATGACCCCCGTGCTGCTGGATGCAATCACGCATGCCGCAGACAAGACGCATCTGGAAGATTTGTATCTACCCTACAAACCCAAACGGCGCACAAAGGCGCAAATTGCGCTGGAAGCAGGGTTGGAACCGCTTGCCGATTCATTGCTGGCTAATCCGATGCTTCAACCGGAACAAGAAGCGGTTCAATATCTGAAACCCCCATTTACCATTGAACAATGCGACAACCCCGGCGTGCCAGATATTAAGGCGGCACTGGATGGTGCACGCCAAATATTGCTAGAACGCTTCGCGGAAGATGCCACCTTGCTGCAATCCCTGCGCGAATATGTGCAAGAACACGGCATCGTGGAAGCTAAAGTAATCGAAGGTAAGGAAGAGCTTGCAGCGAAATATGCCGACTATTTCGATTACGCCGAATCCATCAAGTCCATCCCTTCGCACCGTACCTTGGCCATATTGCGAGGCCGCCGTGAAGAGATGCTGAGTGTGCGATTGCGCCTCGACAGCGAGGCAGAGAAAACAACTTGGAGTGCACCGCATAATCCTTGCGAAATTCGTATTGCAAATCGTTTCGGCATTTCTCAGCAACAACGGCCCGCCGACAATTGGTTGGTCGATACCGTGCGCTGGACATGGCGCGTGAAAAGTTTTGTGCATTTGGAATCCGAGTTGATGGGCGGATTACGAGTCTGCGCAGAAAAAGAAGCCATCAATGTCTTCGCGCGTAACCTGAAAGATTTATTGCTGGCCGCCCCAGCTGGCCCACGTGTCACGATGGGACTTGATCCAGGGATACGTACCGGGGTCAAAGTGGCGGTTGTGGATGAGACAGGGAAAGTAGTAGATACCGCCGTCATCTATCCTCACCAGCCAAGAAATGACTGGGATGGTTCCTTGCACACCTTGGCAAAATTAGCCGAAAAACATCACGTAGCAGTGATCGCTATCGGCAATGGCACGGCCTCGCGGGAGACAGACAAATTGGCGCTGGAGCTGATCAAACGCCATCCAGAGCTGAAGTTGAGCAATATCGTGGTATCCGAGGCCGGCGCATCGGTTTATTCGGCATCCGAAACTGCCTCGCGTGAGCTGCCTGATATGGATGTATCACTACGTGGGGCAGTATCGATTGCCCGACGATTGCAAGACCCGTTGGCCGAGTTGGTAAAGATCGACCCGAAATCGATCGGGGTCGGACAATACCAGCACGATGTCGGCCAATCACAATTAGCGCGGTCACTTGATGCCGTAGTTGAAGATTGTGTTAATGCCGTTGGCGTTGATGTGAATACCGCATCCGTTCCTCTGCTGACCCGCGTTTCCGGATTGAGCAGCAACGTGGCGCAGGGGATTGTGACTTACCGGGACAATAAGGGCATGTTTACCTCTCGTGCTCAATTACGCGAGGTTCCGCGTCTAGGCGACAAAACCTTTGAGCAGGCAGCTGGTTTCCTGCGCATCATGGAAGGCGACAATCCGCTCGATGCCTCTGCCGTTCATCCTGAATCCTATCCGCTGGTGCAACGTATCCTCACAGAGATCAAGCAAAATATTAAATCCGTTATTGGCAATAGTCAGCTATTAAATGCGCTTAATCCCGCCACATATGTGAACGAGCAATTTGGCCTGCCGACGATTACCGACATCCTGAAAGAACTAGAGAAACCGGGGCGCGACCCGCGTCCTGAATTTACCACCGCCACCTTCAGAGAAGGCATAGAAAAATTGTCTGATTTGAAGCCAGACATGATTCTGGAAGGTATCGTTACCAACGTTGCTGCCTTTGGTGCGTTTATAGACGTTGGCGTGCATCAGGATGGATTGGTACATATTTCGGCGTTGTCGAATAGCTTCGTGAAAGATCCACATGCGATCGTTAAAACGGGACAAGTGGTGAAGGTAAAAGTACTGGAAGTGGACGAAAAACGTAAGCGCATCGCGCTCACCATGCGCTTGACCGATGCTGCGCCGCAAGCAAATGGAAAGCCTGAACCAAGGAATACAAAGAGACGGCCAGATAACCTGAGCCATGCAAAGAGCGCAGCGGGAGACAAGAAACGAGAGCCGCTACAAACCGTGCCAAACGCTATGGCAGCTGCTTTTTCAAAAATTAAAACGTAAAGCTCCGGTTGAAAATGCAAATTGATTCGTTTTTGTTAGGCAACCAAAAAATTAACAAAACTTTGAGCTTACTGCTGTCAATCGTCACACGATCGACAGAGAACATAAATCATGTTGTTTGCATCACAGAAAAAATTGACGGCGTGGATAAGAACGAATTTGCGCGAGAAGACGATTATCTGAAAAATGCTTGTCTGTTAAAGACACGCGGATTCAAGTTCGAAGTGCAACAGCCGGAGGTTGCTTGGTGTAGCGTAATTCCACCCCGAAGAATACCTCATGCGGGGTTCTAAATCCGAGTACTTTTCGAGGTCGGTGGTTGATCCGCTCTACCGCCTCCTGCACTTGTTCCTCGGTGATGTCTG
>Ga0209344_10000636_pt1 | contig 56464 bp, 50 predicted proteins | sample Cruoilmetagenom6_FD_187293 | JGI IMG/M metagenome (GOLD analysis project Ga0209344, IMG submission 187293) | Oil polluted marine microbial communities from Coal Oil Point, Santa Barbara, California, USA - Santa Barbara Oil Seep Sample 6 (SPAdes)... | ecosystem: Environmental > Aquatic > Marine... | reverse complement strand
CGTTGCGCGCCGCGACATCTGGACGATCTCGGCGCCCGTCGTCGCCCGGTCGGCGCCGTCGGCGCGCGGGCTTGCGGCGCGCTGACCGGTCTCGGCACTCAGCAGCAGCTCGACCAGATGCTCGACGAAATCCGCCGCGCCGCTATCCTGCCAAAGCGCAGCGTCCTCGCCCGCATCTATCGCACCTGTCAGCGATATGGGATAGATCGCCTCGAACAGACCTTCGGTTTCCTTCCCGACGCGTGACATCACCCGCCCACGTTCACGCCCCTTGCGCAGCTTGTCGATCTGCGTGACCAGCAGCAGGTTGCGTCCGTTGGTGGCACCTGCGATTTCCTCCCAGACTGCGGCCTCGGATTGCCGCCAGGCCTGCGTGGCATGGGTGCACCAGACCACGCTGTCGACCTCGTCGATCAGCGATTGCCAGACCTCCGCCGCCATGTTTGGATCGGAAATGCCGGGCATGTCGATGAGGTCGCAGATCTCGAGCGTGTCGGCCACCATCTGCATGCGGATGAACTTCGTGTCCTCCAGCGACACATGCGCAAGCTCCGCGATGCTCAGCGCACGCTCTTCTCCGTCATGCGACACCGCCACCACCGAATCCGGCCCATATGAAATCCAGATCGGAGGCAAGCGCGTGGCCGTCACCCGCACAGGCAGAGCTCTGCCTCCCAACAGCATGTTGCTGAGGGTGCTCTTGCCCGCGCTGAATTCCCCCATCAATGCCAGCCGCGGTTTGCGGGCGGGCATCTTGCCGGATTCTTCTGCTGCGGTTGTCAAAATTGCCTCCCCTGTCATGCGACATGCCGTTCGAGGATCGTTAGCGCGCCGTTCAGCGCCTCGCGCCGGGCCTGTTCGTCGCCCGTCCCGAACAGCGCGCCGACATCGTCCCGACCTTCTGCGCCTGCGCCGAGTTCCATCAGGATATCCTGCTGCTGATCGAAGAACGCGCCAAGCCCCGCCAGAATACCGGCGCGGATGTCACGGGTCTGGATATCGGTCATCTGGGTCATGAAGTCTTCGGTTTCACCGATGATCAACTGGCGGAACTGCTTGGCGAAAGCCTTGTAGCCGCGCGTGCGCCGCCACCAGGCGGCCCACCAGCTATCGTTGAAATCAAGCGCGATCGTCTGCGCCAGGGCCACCGGCGCTGGGTGTTCGGGCACATCAGGCACGCCCAGCCGGACACCCTCGACCGCCGGTCCGAACCCGCGATAAAGCACTCCCGCCGCCGCGCCCACGGCCTCTTCGTAGCGCGCCTCCGCCGCCTTGCGCGTACGGCTGCCCAGCACCGACCAGGCCGAACGCAACAGGATGCGCAACCCGGCCGGGTCATATTCCCACATCTCGTCCGATCCGCGCTGTTCCAGATGTTCGAGCAGCGAATGCGTGGCCCGATCCACGAAGGTCTCATGCGCACGCACGGCTCGGGCGCGGTATTCATCGAGGATTGAATCGAGATCGCCTTCCAGCGCCGCCAGCGCCTCGTGCGCGACCCGATCCATTTGCGCACGCAGCTCTTGCGCACCGATCCCGTCGGCAAATCCTCGGCCCTGCACCTCGACCGATGCGGCGGCCTCCTGCGATGTCGCCAGCGTAATCGCCGGGCGGGCGATCCCGGCCAGGCAGGGCGCGCCCAGATTGGTCACGATCCGCCTGCTCAGCGCCTTCCAGAGCGCGGGAAGACCCGACATTTCCCACACGATATTAGCGGGCGAATGGTTGCTGTCCGACAGTTCGAGCTTGGCCTCCGTCCAGGCGATCAGCGCCCGCGAACTGGCACTGTTCATCTCTTCCAGCTCGCCGCTCAGCACCGTGTTGGCCCAAGCCGCGCTGCCAAAGATGATCTCGGCTCCGGCAGGGCCGTCATGGTCTTTCAGAGTCTGGCGGATGCTCTCTTCGATTTCGGGGATCTGCGCCACCGGGTCGGGCAGTTCGTCGATCCGGTTCACAAAGATCACCACGTCGCGCGACTGAAGGTTCGCGATCATGCGGATCAGCGCCATGTCCACCGATGTCAGTGCCTGTCCCGCCGACAGCACCACCACGCAGATCCGGCTGTCGCGCACAGCCTTGATCGTCACCATCTCGCGCATCATGAAGGTATCGTTCACGCCCGGCGTGTCGCGCAGGCACATGCGGAAGGGCACGGCCTGGCAGTTCAGGAACAGGTCGGCGGAGCGCGTGATATCGGCGAAACGCCCCTGATCCTCTACGCCCTCATCCGCGCCGCCAGCATCGAAATCGTCGCCAAGACAGATGTAACGCTCCAGCAGGTTCTTGTCGAAAAAGCCGTAATCGTGCTCCTGCCCCATCAACAGCTCGAAATTGCGCCCAAGGCGCGCACGCGCCTTGTCGCGCATCGCGTCGATCTGGCGGCGGATCTTTTCCAGCTCACCCTCGGCGCCCGCACGCCCCGCCAACTCGCCGATCCGTCCGCCCTTGACGGTCAGACGATCCCATTCCTCTTCGGTCATGAAACGGAATCGCGCGCCCGTTTCAGCGCGCCGACTGGCTGGGGCGAGGTGCAGCGAGGTCACAACCGAGGTCCAGGGATTGACGTCCGACGGCAACAGATCGGACCAGCCCGCCATCGCGTTGATGAGCGAGGTCTTGCCCGATTTCACCTGCCCAAGCAGCGTGACGCAGGGCTCGAACCCCTGAAGCTGCGTCTTCAGCTTTGCGACGGCGCGCGCCGCATCCGGCCCCGACAGATCGGCCAATTGTTCCAGTGCGTTCTCGATGCGCGCGGCCTCCTGCGCGAATTGCGCAAGGGCCTCCATCCCGGCCTTGAGGTTGGTCGGGCGCGCCTGCGCCCTGATCTCGGTGGTGGGGTCAATCTCTGCCTTGATATTCATGCGTCATCCGCCTGCGTTGGGCAAAGGGCTGTTTCGGTTGGGGTATCGGGGGCCTGAACAAGGGCGTCACTCACACGACTCACTGCCGAAAGGTGGAACCTGAATGTGGTGACAATTGGGCTGGCGCCGGGGCTGGAAACGCTCATGATTGTGCCCTCCCGGCGGTTTTCCCGACCATTTCCTTGCGCAGTTGCAACAGCAGCGTCACCGCATCCAGCGCCGCCTCCTCGCCGCGTTCGAGCTGGAACAGCAGCAGCATTTCCTCGCCGTCCTGCAGGTCCATGCGCAGATCGGCGGCGTCGGGGTCATCCTTGGGCGCACGCTCCATGATCCCGGCCAGGGCGGCCACGGCATCGACGCATTGATCCAGCAGCGCATCGCTGTCCAGATCCTCGCTTTCGTCCAGCAGCTCCAGCATCCTGCCCGCGCGGTCCTGCAACAGCGTTGCGGCATCCATCAGCGCCTCACCTTGCGCAGGACTGCCCGTGGTGTCGGGTCTCGCGGGTTCTTGCGGTTCCGTGGGCGCGGGGGCCGTGACAGGCGCCGCGCGGCCCCGCCCGCTATGCGCGCTCAGCCTGTCCAGCAACAGCTGCGCCTGATCCACATCCGATGAGCGGCCCAGCTCGGCCTGGTGCGCGATGCATTGCGCCAGGGCCTTGCCGCCGCTTGCGGCCCAGAGATCGCCATCCACCCCGTCGCCCGCCGTCAGCGCGCTCAACCCCTGCATCGTCGCCACCGGGTATAGCCCCAGGAACTCCTCGGCAACGACCGGCTCCAGCGCGGCGATCGTCTGACCGAGAATCCCGCGCATTACCTGACGATCGGCCATCGTCAACACCAGCAGGCTGTGATCCTTGATCGGGTCGGGCACGGCGCTCCAGAGGCGCTGTTCGGCGGCGGTGAAACTCTCGCTGCACCACAGGATGATATCGGCCTGCGCGACAATCTCCTGAAGCCGCGTCATCTGCGCGTCGGGATGGGCTGGCAGGCCGATCTCTATCAGGCTCCGTCGCGCCAGTTCCGGGTCCGGCAATTCCTGGCGCACCCGCCTTACATCCTGCGGCCAGACCGCATCGCGCGCCAGCCCCACGCTTTGCCTGACCGACCCGTCGCGCCGCTCGAACAGGGTGCGCGCGTCGCTGCCATGCGTGATCTCGCTCACCTCCGCACCGCCCTGAGCACCCTGCCCGCCCAGCACGTTCTGCCCCGCCAGCATGTTCAACAGCGCGGTCTTGCCGCTTCCCGGCAGGCCGGTCACGACCACCTGCACCGGCTTGCGCAGATGTGACAACAGCCGCGCGCCCCAGCGATGATAGGGCGCCGGAACATCCGAAGCCTCCAGCACGGTTTCCAGGCGCGCCACGACAGGGTTCATATTCTCGGCAATGCTCACTTCGCTTTCCCCGTGCTTGCGCCTTATCCGGCGCTCCGCTTCACCTTGGCCAGGATCGTGACCGAGCCGCTTCGCGCCTTGAACTTCCGGCGCAGCACCGGGTCTTCGGCGGGTTGCGCCGGTTCGCCCTGTTTCTGCACCTTGATCACGCAAAACGAGACATTGTCCTGCCAGGGGTCATCCAGCCGCGCGATATCGCGCAACAGCCCGTCCGCGATGCGCTCGGCCGATTGGTTTCCGGCAAAGCGCAGCAGCGCCTCGATCCGTGGCTCGCTCAGCGATTGCAGCCCGTCGCTGGCAGCGATCACGATATCGCCATGCGCCAGCCGCACCGGCGTCGCGCGGCAGTCGATCTGCGCTATGTCACGCCCGGCAAGAACCGATGTCAGACAGTGCTGGTCGGGATGATTGACCGCCTCTTCGCGCCCCATCAGCCCGCTGTTCACCATGAAATCAATCTGCGACACCAGCACATGATCCGCGTTCAACCGGCTCAGCGTGCCGTCGCGAAACAGGTAAAGCGGCGAGTCCCCGATCGACACCCAATAGAGCCGGTCATCCATCAGCACCGGCGCCAAAAGGGTCGCGCCCATGCCCTCATGTTCGGGCGAACGGCTGGAATAGAGGCCGATGCACTCATTCGCACTCAGCGCCGCATCGCCCAGGATATCCCCGATCCGCTGCTCCAGCACCTCGGGATCTCCCGATTGCATCTTCAGCTCGCTGAACACTTCGGTCACCACGATCTTGCTGGCGACATCGCCCCCCGCATGCCCGCCCATGCCATCGGCCAGCACCACGAAGCCAAAGCCGTTCCCGGTCGGGAAATCCGACACGATCGCATCCTCCTGACGCGCGCGCCGCCCCTGGTCGATGACCATCGCGGCGTCATAAAGGAATTCAGGCAAGCGAGGCTTGGGCATGGCTGCTGTCCTGCCCCTCGTCCCAGCTGAACTCAGGACCGCAGAGCGGCGCAAAGCGCAGCGTCGTTTCGCCGATCACGATCAGGTCTCCGGCCTGCATCTCCTCGGTGCTCAGCACCGGGCGGCCATTGCGGCGCACCAGATTGGCCTTGCCGCCGTGGCCGATGAAAAAGGCTTTCTGCTCCGGATCATAGGCGATCGCGGCATGGTTCTCGCGCGAAATGCTGTTATCGCCGAAATCAAGCCGAACCTGCTGTCCCGCGCCGCGTCCGATCTGGGCCACGCCGGTCTGCAGCGTGAATGCCTCGCCGCGCCCCGGTCCCTTGACCACGACCAGCCAACCGACAGGAAAGCGCGTATCGGGCGCGTGGGGCCTTTCGCGCTCCGTCGCCAGCGGATCAAGCCCCGGCGTCTGCCCGCCATTGAATCCCAGCAGCCTTGTCTTGACGCGTCCGGCGCGCCCCGCCGCGCGGCCCAGGGCCGGTGCGGTCACATCCACCGGCGCCGAAGGTTCGGCGTCGGGTGCCGGGCGGCTCATTGCCGGCTCGACAGGTGTTGCGGCCACTGGCGCGCTTGCCTCTGGCGGCTGCCGGGTTTCGGCGGCTGCAGGGACATCCTCTTGCGGCACGTCAACCTCGGGAAGGATCGCCGCCCGCTCCGCCTCGGGCGCGCGCGGCGCCTCCCGGCGTTGAAGCGGCGCGTCATCCGGTTGCGTCGCCTCTGCTTCCGCCCCGCCCGCACGCATCGCGCTCAGAACAGCATCAAGGCCCTCGTCGGCGGTCTCTTGGTTGTCCAGGGGCTCCTCTCCCGGCACGTCAAACGCTGCGTCGGTGGCATCCTCGTGCCAGAGATTATCAACCTCATCCTCCGCCCATGAATCGGCCAACACCTCATCTTCGGCATCATCCGCCTTCGCCGCCGTCAGAGCCATACGGATCGACTCCGCGGTCGGATCCACCGCCTCGGTCTCCTCCTCGAAACCCGCCCGGCGGGTTTCGTCCTCCGCGCGATCCTCTGCCCCGGAGTCGAAGAAACCTGCATATCCTGCCAGCGCATCGGACCGCCGGTCCGCCTCGTCTCGATCCTGCACCACCTCTTGGGGCAGCACACGGCTGGACGCATCCAGCTGCAATGGCGCGGCATGTGCCGGTTCAGATACGTCCGGCGCGGCTGCGGCCGCGTGATCCTGCTCGAAAGGCATCGCATCGCCCTCCGCGTTCTGGCGCTTCTCGCCGATGATGTCGCGTATGAATTTCATCTCCGATCCCTTCAGTTCCGGATCATTTCTTCGTCACCCGACCTGCGCCGCCCCTTCACGAGGGCGCGGACGAGCCGGGAAAGAAGCGATGTCGGGCGTGTCTCGTCATAACCCGCCGCCAGGGTCTGACGCGGGGCGCGTTTCGCCCATCCCGACCGGCGCGTCCCTTCGGGCTTTGCGCCTGCCTGCCCGGTCCCATCACAAGCGCCCTTCCGTGACAGGCGGTCCTGTTCCTTCAACCATGCTTCGACATCGTCGACCGGCTCTCCGAAGATGTCATACAGCTGCTCAGGGCGCGTTTGGTCATCCTGGCGCTCTGCCTTGGGCGCCGCCGGCCCGTGTCGCACATGCATGGCGCGCAAGGCGCGGTCATGCGGGCCGGGCGACAGATGGCTGTTGGTGTCACGCACCAGCGACGCGATCGCCTTGAACAGCGCAGGGTCCAGCTCCTTGACCCGTTCGGCGGGCACCTGCCCGGTTTCCTCCTGCACGGCGTCGACCGGCAGCAGCTCTTCGCAGTCCAGAAGCTCGACCCATTCCGCAACCGACTGGATCCGGTCCTGCGGCGCCACCGACAATGCGCGGTCGATCGTCACCAGCATGTTGTGGCGCAGGTTCCAGGGGCCAAGCGCCAGCGGCTGATAGGGATCGGCGCAATCGGACGCCATCGCCGCCAGGCGTTTCTGGCTGTCGGGCGGGGCCGAGCCCGTGATCAGGTGATAGAATGTCGCCGCCACCGAGTAGAGATCGCTCGACGGGGTTTGCGCCATGTCCTTGAGGTAGAATTCATGGGGCGAATAGCCGTCCTTGACCGACAGCACTGCCGACAGCGCACGCGACTTCTGACAATACCCTTCTCGCGCGGCGCCGAAATCGATCAGCGTAAGACTGTCATCCTCGCCCAGCAGCAGATTGTCAGGCGAGATGTCGCGATGCAGCATGTCGAACCCATGCACATAGCCCAGCGCATCCAGCGTGTCGCGCAGCGCCTTTTCCAGCACCTCCCGTGTCAGGCGCGGCGAATCCTCCTGGCGAATCGTCAGCAGGTCCAGCCCCTCGACCAGGTCCATCGCCATGTAGGCCGTGTTGTTTTCCTCGAACACCTGGTGAACCCGCACGATGCCGGGATGATCCAGCCGCGCAAGACGCCGTGCCTCCATGATGAAATTGCGGATCACGCTTTCATATTGCGCTTCCTGGCTTTCACTGCGCGGCCGCACCTCGCGGCCCCGGCGCAGGCAGAGCGCGCTGGGATAGCATTCCTTGATCACCACGCGCCGGTCCAGGCTGTCACGCGCGAGATAGGTCAGCCCGAAGCCGCCCCCGACCAGTTGCTGTTCGATTTCATATTGACCGTGCAGCAGCGTTACGCCGCCGGGCAGTTCATCGGTCAGGCTGTCGTCTTGGCAGATCGCATTGTGTTGCACAGCGAGGTATGTCCATCCGTGAGCAGAGAAGCGGCAAGGAAACCACGGTCACACTCGTAAACAGGACGAGATTGCAGAGGAATTATGATCAGAAAGTGGCCATTATCCGCCAAAGACTCGGCATTCCCGCTATTGGGCCGGTCATGGTGCCGCACCCACCCTGATCCGCGCCGCTGTCGCGCCCTCAGTTTGTAAATTTTAGCTTACACAAATCATAAGTCTTTATTCCTTTTCGTTAGGTAAATTCATCATTATAACTCTCGGACAGTATTTCATGAGCGGGAGGCGTGTCGCGTGACGACCAAGGCGGAGGTTCTTGAAGTTTCGGTCTGGCGTGGGTCAGCCGATGGTGGTGCACTCGAAACCTTCGAGGTGCCCGCCCGCGAAAGCCAGACGGTTCTGGACGTGGTCAGCTGGATTCAGCAATTCGCCGACCCGACCCTGACCTATCGCTATGCCTGCCGCGTGGGCATGTGCGGCAGCTGCGCCATGATGGTCAACGGAACGCCACGCTGGACCTGCCGCACCCATGTGCAGAAGGTCGCCGAGGGCAACAGCCTGCGTATCGAACCGCTGCGCAACCTGCCGGTGATCAAGGATCTCGCCGCCGACATGGACCCGTTCTTCGACAAATGGGTCGAGGCCGAGGCGGTGCATCATCCCACCGGCACCCGCCATGACCCGATCGCGCATGTCGATGCGGACTCTGGCGCGCGGCAGGCGGCGGATGCCGGGATCGAATGCATCAACTGCGCAGTATGTTACGCGGCCTGCGACACTGTGGCGGGCAATGCCGACTACCTTGGCCCGGCCGCGCTGCAGCGCGCTTGGACGCTGCTCAATGACACGCGGGACGGCGGTGGTGCGTCGATCCTCGATGCGGTTTCGGGCGGCGGCGGATGCCACAACTGTCACTCAATGGGCAGTTGCACGCAATATTGTCCCAATGAACTCGACCCGATGTCAGCCATTGCCGGTCTCAAACGTGAAACCGTGCGGCGCGTGTTCCGGAGGCGGCGCGATGCTTGATTTCAGACTCTACATGGCGCAACGCCTGACGGCCCTGATCATGGCACCGCTGGTGCTGGGCCATATCGCGGTGATGATCTATGCAATTCAGGGTGGCCTCAGCAGCGCCGAGATCCTCGGACGCACCCAGGGGTCTCTGTTCTGGCTCCTGTTCTACGGCCTCTTCGTGCTGGCAGTCTCGATCCATGCCGCGATCGGCATCCGCGTGATCGTGCATGAATGGGCCGGTCTCAAGGGCGCGGCACTGTCGGCGCTGACATGGGCCACCGGCCTTGGACTTCTGGCTATGGGAGCACGCGCCGTCTGGGCCGTGACCGCAGCATGATCCGTCCGGCCCGCACCCACCCGCTCTGGCTCGCCTATCTGCTTCACCGTGTTTCGGGACTGGCGCTGGCATTGTTCCTGCCGCTGCATTTCTGGGTTCTGTCCAAGGCCCTGACCGCACCGGATGAGCTTGATGCCATGCTTGCCTTCACCGACAACCCGGCAGTCAAACTGGCCGAATTCGGCCTGGTTTTCCTTCTGGCGGTGCATTTCTTCGGGGGCCTGCGTCTCCTGGCGATGGAGTGGCTCCCCTGGTCTCAGGGCCAGAAAACCGCCGCCGCCGCCGCATTGGCGCTGGCCTTCTTCGTTTCCGGCACATTTTTTCTCAAGGCGATCTGACCCATGCGCCACGATATCGACCGACATGACACCGACATCCTGATCCTCGGCACCGGGGGGGCGGGCCTGTTTGCCGCGCTCCATGCCCAGCAGTCCGCGCCCGAGGGCACCCGTATCACCATCGCCGTGAAGGGGCTGATCGGCAAATGCGGCTGCACTCGCATGGTGCAGGGCGGCTATAACGTGGCGATGGGCGGCGGCGACACCGTCGAGCGCCATTTCATGGATACCGTCAAGGGCGGCAAGTGGCTCCCCAATCAGGACATGGCCTGGCGGCTTTGCGAACAGGCGGTCGTGCGCATCCGCGAACTCGAGAACGAGGTCGGCTGCTTCTTCGACCGCAACCCGGACGGCACCCTGCATCAAAAGGCCTTCGCCGGGCAGACCGCCGACCGCACCGTCCACAAGGGCGACCTGACCGGTATCGAGATCATCAACCGCCTGATGGAACAGGTGCTGGCCCGCCCGGTCGAGAAACTGCAGGAACACCGCGCTATCGGACTGATCCCGACGGCCGACGGCAGCGCGCTCGCGGGGGTTCTGATGATCGACATGCGCACCGGGCGCTTCCGGCTCGTGCGCGCCAAGACGGTGCTGATGGCCACCGGCGGTGGCCCGACCATGTACAAGTATCACACGCCCTCGGGCGACAAGACGATGGACGGGCTGGCAATGGCGCTGCGCGTCGGCCTGCCGCTGCGAGACATGGAAATGGTGCAGTTCCATCCCACCGGCCTTCTGGCCGGGGATCACACGCGGATGACCGGCACCGTGCTCGAAGAAGGGCTTCGCGGCGCAGGCGGTCATCTTCTGAACGGTGCGGGCAACCGCTTCATGTTCGACTATGACGGCAAGGGCGAACGCGCCACCCGCGACGTGGTCAGCCGCTGCATCTATGAAGAGATGCGCAAGAACAACACCTCCGAGAATGGCGGCGTCTATATCTCGATGGGGCATCTGGGCGCGGATTTGGTGGCCGAGAAGTTCAAGGGCATGGTCAAGCGCTGCGCCGATTGCGGCTTTGACCTTGCCGGCGGGCGCGTCGAGGTGGTGCCAACGGCGCATTACTTCATGGGCGGCGTGGTGGTCGATGTCGACACCCGCACCGCGCTCGAAGGGCTTTACGTGGCGGGCGAGGACGCGGGCGGCGCGCATGGCTCGAACCGCCTTGGCGGCAACGGCGTGGCCAATTCCACCGTCTATGGCGGCATCGCGGGCGACGTGATGGGTCGCGACATTCGCAACATGGGCGCGCTGCGCGACCCCGACGAAACCGTCCTCGCCGCCGAAATCGACCGCGCCACCCGGCCCTTCTCGAAACCCGCTGGCCTCGTGCAGCCCCTGCGCCAGAAACTGCAAGAGGCCATGTGGGAAGATGTCGGCGTCATGCGCACCGAATCCAAGCTGCGCCGCGGCATCGACGAGGTCGACGCGATTCGCGCCGAACTCATGGAGACCGGGGTGTCCGCCGACAACCTCGCCTTCAACCTCACCTGGCATGACTGGCTGAACTTGGCCTCGCTTTGTGATATATCAGAGGTTATCGCCCGCGCGGCCCTGTGGCGCGAAAACTCGCGCGGTGCCCATTACCGCGAGGATTTCCCGGACGAAGGCGATCTGGAGAATTCCTACTTCACCGTGGCCCGGCGTGACGGCGACAGCGACTCCGACAACGGCGTCAGCGTCACGCGCGCGCCCGTTCAATTCACCATCGTTCGCCCCGGCGAAACCATCCTGCCCGAGGGCGAACCCGAAACACTGGTAGCAGCCCAATGATACCCATCGACCAGATCCAGACAACGGCCGAAACCCTGATGGACAAGGCCGCCATCGAGATCCCGCAGGACTACCTCGACGGGCTCAAGGCCGCCGCCGAGACCGAGGACGGGGATCTCTCATCCTTCGTGCTTCAGGCGATGCTGGAAAACTACGACGCCGCGAAAGAGGACCGCCGCGCCATGTGCGGCGATACCGGCGTGCCGCGCTGGTATGTGAAGATGGGCAACGAGGCCCAGGTCGAAGGCGGGATGCTGGCACTGGAAACAGCCCTGCGCCGCGCCACCGCTCGTGCCACCAACGGCGTGCCACTGCGCCCCAACCGGGTGCATCCGCTCTGGCGCACGGATCACAACAACAATGTCGGCATCGGCGCTCCTGAAATCGAATACGGGTTCGAGCCCGAAGGCGACTGGATCGATCTCATCACCGTCCACAAGGGCGGCTTGTTCGGCACCGACTACCGGATGCTGTTCCCCTCGGACGGAATCGAGGGGATCAAGCGGTTCTATCTCGATACGCTGGTGGCGTTCGGCAAGCGCGGCCTTGCCTGCCAGCCCGCGATCATCGGGATCGGGCTGGGCGGCTCGAAGGATACCTGCATGGTGCTGGGCAAGCGCGCATCGACGCTGCGCACCGTGGGCAGCCGCAACAGCGATCCGAAGATCGCCGAGCTCGAGGACGAGTTCAAGGAACTGGGCAATTCGATCGGCATGGGCGCGATGGGGTTCGTCGGCAAGAACATGGTGATCGACTGCAATATCGAGGTCGGCTACTGCCATACCGGCGGCATGCAGATGAGCGTCCACGCCTTCTGCCTCAGCTCCCGGCGCGCGGTGGCGCGGCTGTTCCCTGACGGGCGCGTTGAATACCGCACCGACCCCGACTGGTTCACCCCCTATCAGCGCCGCGAAACCGTGGAATGGCCGCCTGCTGCCTCTCAGGCCGCGGAATGACCCAAAGCGCGCTCGACGCCACTGATATCAACGCGCTTGCACGGGCCAGTACGACCCATGACGCCACCACAGGAGGGCCACAGAATGAAACCGCGTGAGATTCGTCTCAGCACCACGCCCACCGACGAGGACATCGCCCAACTTCGCCTTGGCGATATCGTCTATCTCGACGGGCTGATGTATACTGCCCGCGAGGGCGTCTACATGCGTGCACTGGAAAAGCAGGCCAATATCCCGATGGAACTGCCCGCTGACAGTGCCGCGAATTTCCACTGCTCGCCCGCCGCCGTCATCCGCGAGGATGGCAGCTTCGACATGGGCGCGGTGACCGCGACCGCCTCTTTCCGCTTCGCCAAATGGTTGCCCGAATGGATCGCCAAGACCGGCGCCAAGCTGATCATCGGCAAGGGCGGCATGTCCTCGAAGGACTACAAGGAATATTTCGTGCCCAACGGCGCGGTCTACCTCTCGACTGTCGGCTATGGCACCGGCGCGCTTCTGGGACGCGGGGTCGAGAATGTCGAAGCCGTTCACTGGCACGAGGAGCTGGGTCTTGCACAGGCCATGTGGGTCATCAAATGCAACAAGATGGGACCGTTCATCGTCGCCTCGGACATGGAGGGCAACTGCCTGTTCGAGCGCGAGAACGCCCGCATCGCCGAGAACCTCTCGCGGGTCTATGAAGGCACGCGGCCGGCCGTTCTCAAGCGGTTCGGCGAAACCGATGACCGCAACGATGAGCTGATCGGCTGAAGGGCCGAAGGGCTGCGCTCAGCCCTTCGCCGTCTCTCGTGACAACGTGCGATAGCGCGCGATCTCTTCGGGCAGGGCTTCGATCCCCAGACCGGGCCTTGCCCCGATGACGAAATCGCCCCGTGCGGCTGGACCCTGCGCGAAGAACGCATCGCGCAGCGGGTTGTCATTGGCATCAAGCTCCAGCATCCCTGGCCCGCCCGCCGCTGCCAGCAGATGCGCCGAGGCCGCAAGGCCGATCCCCCCGCCAAGAAAATGCGGGCAATAATTCAGCCCCGCCTCCAGCGCCTCGCGCGCCACGCCGATGCATCCGCCGACACCACCCCATTTGGCGACATCCGGCTGCACCACCGCCAGCGCGCCGCCCTGCACCGCGCGGGTGAAATCCGCATGTCCGACGATGTTCTCGCCCGCCGCCAGCGGAATCGAAGAGGCCTGCGCCAATGTATGCCACGCATCCGCCGGGGCATCCGCGCCGATGGGTTCCTCCAGCCAGCCAAGGCCGAGATCACCCGCCGTCTCGACGAAACGCAGCGCCTCGCTCAGCGTCCAGGCCTGGTTGGCATCCGCCATCAGCCCCTCGCCTTCGCCCAGATCGGCGCAAAGCATGCGCAGATCCGCCATGTCGCGCATCGCATCGAACCCGATCTTGACCTTGAAGGCGCGAACGCCCGCCTCCCGCGCCGCCGCGATTGCATCGGTTGCCGCCGAAACATGCAGCCCGCTGGCATAGACCGGCACCGACTCGGCCGCGCCGCCCGGCGCCAGCATCTTGGCAAGCGGCACGCCCGCGCGCCGTGCCAGCAGATCGTGCGCGGCAATGTCGAGCCCTGCAATGACCTGCCTGAACGGCCCCCATTCACCGCATTGCAGCGCGCGCACATGGGTTTCCCGCGTCAACCCGGCCCATAGCTCCCCCGGCGCACCGACGCCGCGGCCCAGCACCAGATCAGCGATATCCTCAAGCAGCAGCCTTGCGCGATGCTCGGCCCCCGCAGACGGCCAGTTGGCGAAAATCTCGCCCCAGCCAAAGGCGCCGTCGCTGTCCTCGATGCGCACGAACACCGCCGGACGGTCGCGCATCACGCCGAACGACGTGGCCACCGGCCGCGTCACCGGCGCACGGAATACATCCACATTGATTCTCTCGATCGTCATATCAGCTCCCTCACCATCAGAATGAGTCCCGACAGGAAACACATGCCGATCAGCAACCGTCGGAACAGATCGTCGGGCAGGCGGCGAAACACCTCGATTCCGACCTGCGCGGCAAGCAGCGTCACCGGGATCGCGACCGCAAGGTAGATCACCATCTTCGCCGTGTAGACGCCCTGCAGCCAAAGCGTCCCCGTCGTGATGCTCAGAATTGCAACGTTGAAGGGCTGCAGGACCGCGCGGGTCGCATCCTTGGTCCAGGGGCGCATCGAACACCACATGGTCGGCAAGGCCCCCGACAGCCCCGTCGCGCCCCCAAGGATACCACCCATGAACCCGACCCCCGAATCCACCAGCGGCGTGGGCCGCTGGAACCGCGGCAATGACCGGCGCAGGGTGAAGAACCCTCCGTAAAGCAGCAGGAAGCCCGCGATCACCAGCTTGAGCGCGACCGCGTCGATGACCGACAGCGCCATCACCCCGAGCGGAATGCCCAGCAAACCGGGCAACAGGAACCGCATCAGGCGGCGCGGCTCGTCCCAGATCGCGCCGCGCACGACCCAAAGCCCCTGCAGGCCGCTCAGCACCGACAGCACCACTACCACGCCCACAGCCTGCGGCGGCGTCATGACATTGAGAAAGAATCCCAACGCGAACAGCGACGTGCCAAAGCCGGCCAGACCGTTGATGAATCCTCCCGCGGCGGCCCCGGCAATCACCAGGACGATCTCGTGCGTGGTCATGAAGCTGCGCTCCCGCTTTCGCTTGTGGTCACTTCGCCGCGCAGGGCGCCCGGCTCGAAGGTTCCGATCCGCACGCCTTCCAGCAATGCGTCCTCCATCCCCGTCATCACCCGGCTGCGCGGATTGTCACGCCGATAGATCAGCCCCAGGTGCCGTGTCGGCGCGCCCTCGCCCAGCGACAGGCGCTTGAGCGGCAGCGGGTTGCAGCTGCGCACGCAGCTTTCCGGCACGATCGAGACGCCCAGATTCGCCAGCACCATGCTGGAAATCGCCTCCAGCCCCTCCAGTTCCATCGATTCATGCACCCGGATGCGCTCTTTTTGCAGCCAGGATTCGATCTGATGCCCGACCACCGCATCGCGGTTGAACCGGATGAACGGCTGCGTCGAGAGCAGCGCCCGCGCGTCGTCGCTTTCGATGTCCTCAGAAACCAGCAGGCGCAACGGCTCCTCGGCGATCTCGCGATATTCTAGATCGGGCGAAACCACCATCGGGCGCGACACCAGCGCCGCGTCGATCGCGCCGCGCTCGACCTGCGACACCAGATGCGCCGTCAGGCCCGGAAACAGCCGCACATGCAGCTTGGGATATCCGGCCTTCAGCAGTGAAATCGCCAGCGGCGCCAGCCCGATCAGCGTGGTCGGCACCGCCCCCAGCATGACCTCGCCCTCAAGGCTTTCACCGCTGATGACCGAGGGCACGATATTGTCATAGGCGCGCACCACCTCGCGGGCGCGCGCGACGATGGCGCGCCCGGTCGGTGTCAGTTCCGGGGTGCGCTTGGAGCGATCGAACAAGGCGACTTGCCAATCGTCTTCCAATGCGCGCATCTGCTGACTGACCGCAGCATGGGTGACATGCACGGCATCCGCCGCGGCGCTGAAGGTCTTGTTCTCCTCGACCGCGATCAGCGTGCGAAGCATTCGGATGGACATGGATGCGCGCGCCCTTGTCGTTTATTATAATGTTCGTTAGTTTTTCTAACGGTTTGTGTAATAGATTATTTCTTCTATTAAGTTCACCTTAAAGATATACGAAGTCAAGGGCCACGGAATTTCGTGCTACCATAGGCCCAAGTCATAGGAATCCAGGGAGGAGCAACATGACACTCAAGACAATTTTCACGGTCGGCGCATTCGCGGCCGGGCTCACAGCCACCGCGGCACTTGCCGAATATCCCGAACGACCCATCAACATGATCATTCCCTACGGCGCCGGCGGCGCGACGGATATCTCCGCGCGCACCATCGCCGAGCCGCTGGGTACGGCGGTCGGCAAGCCGCTGGTGATGGCCAATGTCACCGGCGCGGGCGGCGCGACCGGCTCGGTTGCGGTTCAGAACGCCAGCCCCGATGGCTACACCATGCTGTTCGCGCGTGTCGGGTCGCATTCGGTGAGCCCGGCAATGAAGGCCACGCTGCCTTACACGCTGGACGATTTCCGCTTCGTCACCGTCTACGAGATCAACCCGGTCGCCTGTGCCGTGAACCCCTCCTCGGGGATCGAATCGATGGAAGACCTTGTCGCCAAGGTCAAAGAGGGCGGCGTTACCTACAGCTCTTCGGGCGTCGGTTCGCTGCTGCACCTCGCCGGGGCGATGGTCCTGCGCGAATTCGGCATCGAAGATCCGCTCGAGGCAGCCACGCATATTCCGCTCAAGGGCGGCGGCGCTGCGGCCACGGCGGTCCTCAATGGCACCGCGACCTTCATCTGCACCAACTCCTCGGCGCTGGCCAGCTTCGTGGCGAACGAACAGCTCAACCCGATTCTCGTGACCACCGCCGAGCCGGTCCCCGGTTTCGACGCGCCGACCTCGGCCGATGTCGGCAAACCGCAGCTCGAGCAGCTTGTCGGCTGGACTGGCATCGCCGGTCCGGCGGGTCTGCCCGATGACGTGGCCGCGAAATGGGGCGAGTGGATGGCCACTGCCACCAAGGACGAGGATTTCCTCACGAAGATGACCGAGCGCGGCTCGGTGATCGAACTGATGAGCCCCGAAGAAGCCAACGAATTCATCGAAACCCAGTACAACACCTTCCGCAAGCTGGTGGATGAACTCGGAATGCGTGTCGAGGGCTGAGGCCCCGACACACCCAAAGCCAAATCCACGCCGGGCCGTCTGCGGTCCGGCGTGATCTCGCCAGGGAGGAGCGGCGTGACCAACAGGAGCGTTCAACTGCAATTGGGACTCGGGGCCTGCATCGCCTCGCTGTTCCTGATTTTCGTGGCCATACCGGGCTGGGTGGCATCGCCCACCAACGTGCGTAACATCATCTTGTCGCCACTGTTCTGGCCCTATGTGCTGGCCGGGCTGACCGGACTCACCGGGCTTGGCCTGCTGGCGGTCGGATGGTTCACCGAGGAAGACGACGTGCCGCTCAACGACGCGGCCGACAAGCCCCACACCGCCTGGCTGCGCCTGTTCGGGCTGGCCGCGATCATGGTGGTGACGATGCTGCTTCTGCCCCGGATCGGAATGGTCTGGACCAGCATGCTGGCCTTTGTCGCCACCGCCTTCACGGTGCGCACCCGCCATCCCATCGCAGCGGTGATCTGCGCCATCGTGATTCCGCTCGTCCTTTATGCATTTTTCGCCCATGTCGCCGGAGTGGCGATCCCGCAGGGCCATTTCGTGAGACTTCCATGAGCTTTATCGACAGCCTCCTTGCCGGCCTGGCCCTCGTGGGCAATATCGAGGCCTTCCTGGCGCTAGGCGCCGGGGTGGCGATCGGTGTGATCGGCGGCGCCATTCCGGGCATGTCGGCCACGATGGCCGTGGCGCTAACCCTGCCCTTCACCTTCGCGATGCAGCCCATCACCGGCATCCTTCTGCTGCTCGGGGTCTACAAGGGCGGCATCTTCGGCGGCTCGATCCCGGCGATCCTGATCAAGACACCGGGCACCCCGGCCTCCTCGGCAACGATTCTCGACGGCTATCCGATGGCCGAACGCGGCGAGGCGGGGCGCGCGCTCGGCATGGCGCTCTGGGCGTCCTGCACCGCCGACCTCATCTCGAACCTGGCGCTGATCGTCTTCGCGGGCTGGCTCGCCTCCTTCGCGCTCAATTTCGGCCCGCCCGAATTCTTCACACTGATCCTGTTCTCGCTGACCATCATCGCGGGCGTCTCGGGCGACAGCCTTCTGCGCGGCGCGCTCTCGGCTGTGCTGGGCCTGTTGCTGGCCACGATCGGGCTTGACCTGGTCTATGGCACCAACCGCTTTACCTTCGGCAGCCCCGACATGATGGGCGGTCTCAACTTCATCGCCGTTCTGATCGGCCTCTTCGCCATCCCCGAGATCCTGGCAATGGCCTGGAACCCGACGGCCCACCTGGGCAAGACACGCTCGCTTGGCAACAAATGGGTCACGTTCGCCGATTACCGCAGGTGCTTCCGCTCGATCGTGCGTGGCAGCATGATCGGCGTGTTTCTGGGCTCGATCCCCGGCATCGGCGCTGCCCCCTCGGCCTTCCTGAGCTACTCCGAGGCGCGGCGCAAATCCAAGAACAAGGCCAATTTCGGCAAGGGCGAGGTCGAAGGCGTCGCCGCTTCCGAGGCTGGCAATAACGGCGTCGCCGGGGCCACGCTGATCCCGCTTCTGGCGCTTGGCGTGCCCGGTGACGTGATCACCGCGATCATCATCGGCGCGTTCATGGTCCACGGGCTGCAGCCGGGACCGATGATGTTCGTCCTCAACGTGGATATCATCTACGGGCTGTTCATCGGCCTGATCGTCAGCTCGATCTTCCTGTTCTTCATCGGCACCGCCGCCATCCGCGGCTTCAAATACGTCGCCGACATCCCCAAGCGGCTGCTGATCCCGTCAGTCCTGGTGCTGTGCATCTACGGCGTCTTCGCGGTGAACAACAACATCTTCGACGTGGGCGTGATGTTCGCGATGGGCTGGGTCGGCTATTTCATGATGCGCTATCACATCCCGGCCGCCCCCTTCCTGATCGCCTTCATCCTCGGTCCGCTTCTCGAGGACAATTTCCGCCAATCCATGCTGATGTCCGGCAATGACTGGATGGTGCTGTTCCGCGGCCCGATCACCTGGTTCTTCTGGACCGTGACCATCATCACCGTCGTCGCGATCATCCGCGCGGGCTACCGCGCGGCACGCAACATCGGCGCAAACCGCTTGAAGGGCTGACATGACAGAAACACGCGGCGCAGACATCCTGGTCAGGGCACTGGCCGAGGCCGGAACCGATACGATCTTCGCACTCTCGGGCAACCAGATCATGCCGGTCTTCGACGCCTGCATCGACGCCGGGCTGCGCATCGTCCACACCCGCCACGAGGCCGCCGCCGTCTTCATGGCCGAGGCCCATGCCCAGCTGACCGGCCAGGTCGGCGTGGCGCTGGTCACGGCAGGGGGCGGGATCGCCAATACAGGCGGCGCGCTGTTCTCGGCCTCCGAATCCGAAACCCCGGTGCTGCTTCTCTCGGGCGACAGCCCGGTGGCACAGGACGGGCGCGGCGCCTTCCAGGAGATGGACCAGCTTGGCGTGACATCCGCACTCACGCGCCTCTCGCTGCGCGCCACGCGCGCCGACGCGCTGGCCGATAATCTTGCCCGCGCTCTCGATGCCGCCGCTGGCGGGCGTCCCGGTCCCGTCCACATGGCACTGCCCTTCGACGTGCTGAACGATCCCGTCCCCGATGACGGCACCGCCACCATCGCGCGCCCGGCGCGCGACGTGCCTGCAGCGGACGATATCGCCAAGGTCGCAGCCGCCCTCACCAAGGCCAAGCGCCCGCTGATCATCCTCGGCCCCGCGCTCAACTCCACCCGCGCTCCCGGCCTCGCCGCGCGCCTGCGCGCGCAGACCGGCGCGCCTGTCTGCGCGATGGAAAGCCCGCGTGGTCTCAAGGATCCCGCATTGGGCCATTTTGGCGAACTCATCCCCGACAGCGACCTCATCGTCACCATCGGCAAGCGGGTGGATTTCACCCTTGGCTTTGGCGCCGGCGACATGAGCTGGATCTGCGTGCAGGCCGACGCCGACGAGGCCGCCCGCGCCGCGCTGAACCTCAAGGACCGGCTGCACCTCGCGGTGCAGGCCTGCCCGCGCGCCTTTGCCGAGGCGCTGGCCGACCACGCGCAAGACGCGCCCGCCCGCGACGTCTGGTGCGCCAGCGTGGACGACCTGATCGAAGAGCGCCTCTCCGGCCCGCCTGAGGACGCCGACGGGCGCATCACCTCTGCCGGCCTCTGCATGGCCGTGCAAGCCGCGCTTGCGGCCCGCGCGCCAGCCGAAACGGTGGCGATCTGCGACGGGGGCGAGTTCGGCCAATGGGCACAAGCCATCCTGCGCCCCGACGCGCGCGTCATCAACGGCCCGTCCGGCGCCATCGGCGGCGGGCTGCCCTATGCCCTTGGCGCGCGCGCCGCGCGCCCCGACGCCGCGATCGTGGCCATGATGGGCGACGGCACCGTCGGCTTCCACCTGCCGGAATTTGAAACCGCGATGCGGGAATCCCTGCCCTTCGTCGTGGTGATCGGCAATGACCGGCGCTGGAACGCCGAACACCAGATCCAGCTGCGCAATTACGGGGCCGAGCGCCTGATCGGCTGCGAACTGAGCGGCGCGCGCTACGATCTGGCCGCCGCGGGGCTCGGCGCACATGGCGAATATGTGACCCGTCCCGACGATCTGCCGGCGGCGCTCGAACGCGCCTTCGCCGCGGGCAAGCCCGCCTGCGTCAATGTCGAGATCGCCGGCTTGCCCGCGCCCTCCGGCCACTAGCGGCCAAGAGGACCGTCAGGCAAAGATCTGCGCGGCGTGCTCTTCGAGATAGATGCGCAGCCAGGGCGTGAAGCGCCCCGGCTCGTCACGGGTCCGCGCCGCCAATTCGGCAAGATCCACCCATTCGGTATCCATGACCTCGTCGGGGTTCGGCGCAACCGCGATACGTTCCGCCACGCGCGCCACGAAGATATCGACCAGCTCATGTTCGATCATCCCGCTGCCCACATCGGCGCGGTATTCCACCTGCGCGCGATGATCCAGCTCCAGCCCGGTGATGCCCATTTCCTCATCGAGACGGCGCACCGCGCAAACCTCCGCCGCCTCGCCCCAATGGGGATGCGTGCAGCATGTATTCGCCCAAAGGCCCGGCGTGTGATACTTGCCAAGCGCCCGGCGCTGGATCAACAGGTCCGCCCCCTGCAGGACAAAGACCGATACCGCCTTGTGCCGCAGCCCCCGGCGATGGGTCTCGATCTTGCCCACCGGCATCAGCGCGCCATCGACCCAGGCCGGGATCGCACCGCTGTCTTGTGGCTGTTGCGTCGCTGAGGTCTTGGGGGTCATCACGCGTCTCTCGGCTTCGGTCGCGCGCTTATAACGACCCATCCGCCCCAAGGCCAGCACCCTGCCGCCGCTCTGGACGTGCGCAGCGTTCCGCCCTAAACTTCAATTCAACCCGATGTTTCACTCCCACAATCCAGGATGATTGAACTTGGCCATCAAACTCGAAATGCTGCGCTGTTTTCGCACCGTCGCCGAACAGGGCAGCCTTGCCGATGCCGCCGAGGTGCTGGGGCGCACCCCTTCGGCCGTGTCGATGATGCTGCGCCAGTTCGAGGACCATATCGGCGCGCCGCTCTTTGAAAGCGCGCGCAAATCGCGCCTCACCCCGCTGGGCGAGCTGATCTTCTCCGAGGCCCGGCGCGAGCTGGCTCATTTCGACCGCACCATCGCCGCCATCGAAGGCATTTCGCGCGCCGAGGCGGGCCATGTCCGGCTTGCGGTCACGCCCTCGGTCGGGCAGGTCATCATGCCCCCCATCCTGCGCGCCTACATGGCCGCCCATCCCGGTGTCCATGTTGATATGCGCGACGGCGATTCCGCCTCGGTTCAGGACGAACTGAGTGCAGGGCGCGCCGATATCGGGCTTGCCACGCTGGGGCCGATCCCTGGCTTCACACGCAGCCTCATCTTCACCGACCGGTTCGGTGTCGTCTGTCCCTCCGGTCACCCGCTGGTCGAGAACTGGTCGCGCCTCAGCTGGGCCGACATGGACGGGGCCGATTTCATCACCAACGGGCTCTGCCAGCACATCACCGACGAAAGCGTCGCCCCGATCCTCGACGCGGCGCGCCTGCATGTAGCCAATACCGCCTCGCTTCTCAGCATGGTGCGCGCGGGCGCGGGCGTCACCCTCCTGCCCGAACTCGCCTTGCAGCAAAGCGAAGGCGGGCTTGTCTTCCTGCCCCTCCTCGACAGCAGCGCACGGCGCGAGGTCTGGATGCTGACGCCGCCAGATGACCTCATGACTCCCGCCGTCAAGGCGCTGGCCCTCGCCATCAAGCGCGCCGATCTGCCCGGCTCTTCCGCGCCGCCCGATGCGAAACTTAAATCAATCTGAATTTTGCTTCAAATGTTTGCGTTTGCCTGAAATCGCCTGACGTGGCCTTCTGTCTGCCATCAACTTGAATGCGCGACTCAGGACAAGGGCGAACCATGACCGAGACGAAACTCAACCATATCGCGGGCGAATGGGTCTCCGGCGGCAGCGAGATCGAAAACCGCAACCCTTCGGACCTCAGCGACCTTGTCGGCCGCTTCGCGCAGGCCACGCCCGATCAGCTCGACACCGCGCTCGACGCCGCCATCGCGGCACAGGCCGAATGGGCCGCCTACGGGCTCGAGCGCAAACAGGCCGTGCTCATGTCCATCGGCACCGAGATGATGGCCCGCGCCGAGGAACTGGGCACGCTTCTCAGCCGAGAAGAGGGCAAGCCCCTCGCCGAAGGCAAGGGCGAGGTCTACCGCGCCGGACAGTTCTTTACCTATTACGCCCATGAAATCCTGCGCCAGCTGGGCGAAAACGCCGACAGCGTGCGCCCCGGCATCGAGGTGGACATCCGCCGCGATCCCGTCGGCACCGTCGCCGTGATCAGCCCCTGGAACTTCCCCACCGCCACCGCCAGCTGGAAAATCGCCCCCGCGCTGGCCTTCGGCAACGCGGTGATCTGGAAGCCCGCCAATCTCACACCCGCATCCGCCCATGCCCTGACCGAGATCATCACCCGTCAGGACATCCCCAAGGGTCTCTTTCAGCTGGTCATGGGTGCAGGGCGCGACGTGGGCCAGCGCCTTGTGGAAAGCCCCAAGGTCGATGCCATCTCTTTCACCGGCTCGGTGCCCGTGGGCAAGGGCATCGCCGCCGCCGCGATCGGGAACCTGACCCGCGTGCAGATGGAGATGGGCTCCAAGAACGCGCTCGCGGTGATGGATGACGCCGATCTCGATCTTGCCGTGACGCTGGCGCTTGGCGGCGCCTTCGGGGGCAGCGGGCAGAAATGCACCGCCTCCTCGCGTCTGATCGTGCATGACGCCATCCACGACGCCTTCGTCGACAAGCTGGTCGCGGGCGCGAAGGCGATGAAGGTCGGCCACGCCCTCGCCGAGGGCACCCAGATGGGTCCGGTGGTCAGCGAACAGCAACTCGCCGAGAACCTCGCCTATGTCGAACTGGGCAAGTCCGAAGGCGCCGAACTCGCCTGCGGCGGCGCACGCCTCACGATGGAGACCGAGGGCTATTTCATGTCGCCCGGCGTCTTCCTCAACACCACCAACCAGATGCGCATCAACCGCGAGGAAATGTTCGCGCCGCTCGCTTCCGTGATCCGGGTCGGCTCCTATGACGAGGCCCTCGCCACCGTCAACGACACCGATTTCGGGCTGGTCTCGGGCATCGTCACCCGCAACCTTGCGCGCGCCACCGATTTCCGCCGCAAGGCACAGACCGGCGTCGTCACCGTCAACCTGCCCACCGCGGGCACCGATTACCACGTCCCCTTCGGCGGGCGCGGCCTCAGCTCCTATGGCCCGCGCGAACAGGGCACATACGCGCGCGAATTCTACACCAGCGTCAAGACATCCTACATCGCGTCCGGAACGCCGGAGTGACCCGCATGAGCCCCCGCATCGATTGCCTGCAATATGCCAACTGGTCCGAAAAGATCTTTCGCCAGATGCGCGAAGGCGGGCTCGATGCGGTGCATGTGACCATCGCCTATCACGAGACCTTCCGCGAAACCGTTCTCAATATCGAACGCTGGAACCGCTGGTTCGAACAATATCCGGACCTGATCTTTCAGGGCGAATGGGCCAGCGATATCGACAAGGCCCGCGACAGCGGCCGCACCGCGATCTTCTTTGGCGCGCAGAACCCCTCACCCATCGAGGACGATATCGGCCTCGTCGAGGTGCTGCACAAGCTGGGCCTGCGCTTCATGCAGCTCAGCTACAACAACCAGTCGCTGCTGGCGACGGGCTGCTACGAGGCCGAAGACCCCGGCATCACCCGCATGGGCCGCCAGGTCATCAAGGAAATGAACCGCGTCGGCCTGGTGGTCGACATGAGCCATTCCGCCGACCGCTCCACCATCGAGGCCGCCGAGATCTCCGAACGCCCCATCGCCATCACCCATGCCAACCTTCATTCCTGGCAACCGGCCCTGCGCAACAAGCGCGACGACGTGCTGCGCGCGGTGGTGGAAAACGGCGGGATGATGGGCTTCTCGCTCTATCCGCATCACCTGCGCGGCAAATCCGACTGCACGGTGGATGATTTCTGCGCCATGGTCGCCACCGCCGCCGAACGCTTCGGCGCCGAGCATTTCGGCATCGGCAGCGATCTTTGCCAGGACCAGCCCGACAGCATCGTCGAATGGATGCGCGTGGGCCGCTGGAGCAAGGAAATCGACTATGGCGAAGGCTCTGCCAGCGCGCCGGGCTTCCCGCCCCAACCCACATGGTTCCGCGACAACCGCGACTTCGGGAATATCGAAAGCGGGCTGCGCAAGACCGGCTTCAGCGACTCCGAGGTCGCCGGCCTGATGGGCGGCAACTGGCGCCGCTTCTTCGAGACGAACTTCATCCCGGCAAAGCCAACGCCGGACATGTAAGGGCCAACGCGCCCTCCACGGTCATTCGCAGGGAGGAAAGAATGTCCGAAACCACCCACACCGACGCCAGCCGCCAAGGCGGCCTGCACCATATTAACAAGCCGCTTTTCGCCGTGACCGGCGGCTTCATCGCGCTGTTCTGCCTGATCGCGCTTTATGACCTCGACATGCTCTCGTCGATGGTCGACTCGAGCTTCGCCTTCTCGGCCAGGTATTTCGGCCTCTACTGGCAGCTCCTGCTGCTTGGCACCTTCCTGATGGGACTCGTGCTGGTGGTGCTGCCGGGCAGCAAGGCCATCATGGGCGGACGCGACACGCCTGAATTCCCGCTCTTTCAGTGGGGAGCCATGATCATGTGCACATTGCTGGCCGGGGGCGGCGTGTTCTGGGCCGCAGGCGAGCCGATGGCGCATTTCCTTTACAATCCGCCCTATTTCGGCGGCGACGGCCCGACCGAGGCCGCGGTCAATCCCGCCCTCGCGCAGAGCTTCATGCATTGGGGCTTTCTTGCCTGGGCGATCCTCGGGGCTCTGACCACGGTGATGCTGATGCATTACCACTATGAAAAGGGTCTGCCGCTCTCGCCGCGCACGCTGCTTTACCCGGTCTTCGGCGATCGCGCGATCAATGGCCCCATCGGCCTCATTGCGGACGCCTCCTGCATCATCGCCGTGGTGGCGGGCACCGTCGGGCCGATCGGCTTTCTCGGGCTTCAGGTCAGCTACGGGCTTAACGCCCTGTTCGGCATCCCCGATGCCTTCGGCACGCAAATGGTGGTGATCCTCGGGCTGGTGGCGATCTACACGATCTCGGCGATGACCGGCCTCTCCAAGGGCATCCAGATCCTCAGCCGCTTCAACGTCATCCTGGCGGGGCTGTTGCTGCTGTTCATGCTGATCGCCGGGCCGACCATGTTCATCCTCAAGGGCTTCTTCGGTGGCTTCACCACCTATATCGGCGATTTCTTCGGCATGGCGCTCTATCGCGGCGAGGCCGGGCTCTTCGGCGATCCGGGCTGGCTTGGCTGGTGGACGGTGTTCTTCTGGGGCTGGTTCCTCGGTTACGGGCCGCTGATGGCGATGTTCATCGCGCGGGTGTCGCGCGGCCGCTCGATCCGCTCGATCATCATCATGCTCTCGATCGTCGCACCCATCGTCACCGCCTTCTGGTTCACCATCGTCGGCGGCACCGGCATCAGCCAGGAACTGTCAAATCCCGGTTCGGTCTCGACCGCATTCGAGGGCTTCAACCTGCCCGCCGCCCTGCTGGCCATCACCCAGCAATTGCCGATGGGCTTCCTCGTGTCGGTGCTGTTCCTGATCCTGACCACGGTCTTCGTCGCCACCACCGGGGATTCGATGACCTATGTGATCTCGGTCGCCATGTCGAACGAGGACATCCCCTCGCTGCCGGTGCGTATGTTCTGGGGCGCGGCGATGGGCGTAATGGCCCTGATCCTGATCTACACGGGCTCCGGCGGCGTCGGCAAACTGCAAAGCTTCATCGTCGTCACCGCCGTGCCGGTGTCGCTGGTGCTGCTGCCCTCGCTCTGGGATGCGCTGCGCATCACCCTCGCCAAGGGCCGCGAGGCCGGCGGAAACTGACGCCAGAAAACGGGGCGGCCCTTTCGCGGGCCGCCCTATATGGTTCACAATGGGATGACAAAGGGAGGCCCCAGCATGGAACAGCACCAGGGCATGACGGTGCCGCCCCGTGACCCCGATCAGGTGATGCGCCTTTCACGGCTCGGCTCGTTCCATCAATCCCGGCTCAGCTTCATGCGCATCCTTCTGCGCCGCATGGAATCCGAATCCTGGCGCTTCGAGCGCCCCGTCTTCGACATCGACGCGGCGGGCACCGGGCGCGCGGTCTATACAGCCCACGGCCCCGAACACAGCTATTCGCTGGTGGCCTTCGCCAATGACCTGCCCGCCGATCAACGCTCGGACCGGGTGATCGCCACCGCATGGGACGCCACATTCGCGCTGTTCGACGGTGTGCCGACCACGGCCGATCTCGACCGCCTGGAACAGAACGTCCCCCGTCAGGAGGCCGGCCGCATCACCGAAAGCGAGCTGTCGCTCAGCCGCGCCAACCGCTCGGTGCGGCTGTGGGATCATGTGGTGGAACGACTGGCTGCAGGGCAACAGCCCGACCGCACCACGGTCGAAGAGGTCGGCTATCTCATGCGCACCACCGCCGTCTACGGCTCGGGCAAATTCGGCGCGGCGGATCGCGAACGCACCGCCGAGCGTCCCGAATTCCAGCCCCCTTTTCAAATCGAGATGCTTTCGGTCTACCTCACCCGCGCCTTTGTCATGGACCTCGTCGAACACATGGCTTTGATGCGCGCACCCGACACCGCCACGGCACTTGATCCCGACCTGCGCCGCCGCTTCGGCATCGGCAATTCCACCGGCCTCGGCATGGCGCCCTTCCTCGTGACGCACCCGGCTCTTCTCAACAACTGGATCGGCGCGCGCGAAGAGGCGCTGTCGCGTATCCGCTCGCTCCCCGGCGCCAGCAGCAGCGAGGCCGCAAGCCTGCGCGCCTTCGCGCGCCGCGCCGCCGCGCATGTGGGCGAATGGCACTCCGAACACCCCGCACAGATCGCCAAGCTCGACGCGCTCGGCGCCGACATGCAGGCGCTTCTCGCGCATCTCGAGAACGCCGATCTTTGCGCGGATCACCCTTGGAACCGGCTCTGGCTCTGGGGCGAAAACGCGCTCTCTCTCGAGGGGCAGGAATTGCTGGCCTCGCTTCTGCTTGAACCCTACCCGCATCTCGTCGACGGGCTTGCCAGCTGCATGGCGGCGGATGAATCCGCCACATGGCGCATCGACGGGGCGATGTCCGTGGCCCGCCTGCGCGAACTGGTCGAACGCATCTATGGCTGGGCGCTCGCAACCGACTGGAACGACCCCGCCGCGCAGGCGCGGGTCTGGTATGTGTCCGAAGAAAAGCTCGAACCGCGCCTTGGTGAGCGCTCCACCGAGCCACTCGAACCCTATGAACAGCCGCTCTGTCCGGGGCGCGACGCCGCGCGGATGCATGCCGACCTGGCCGCCACGCGCGAAACCACCGTCGCCGGGTTCCTCATGCGCCATCCCGAACACCGCCACATCCTGCGCCGCGCCCAGATCGCCGCGCGCCTGCCCTATGCCGAGATCCGCGACAACACGATCGACGCCTCGGTGCTGCCCATCGACATGCTGCGCATGAAACTCAGCTTCTTCGGCGCCAGCCATTTCGACCCGCGCTCGGATCGCTGGGTGCGCATCAACATGTATCAGCACGCCCCCTTCCCGCATGAACTGGGCACGCGCTCGGGCGACGACTGGGCCTATCCATTCCTCAACGGGGCGGTGTCATGACCTGGTCGCTCAACGAAATCGAGACGCTCTCGCGCAAGGCGGCACGCGGCGCGGGACTCAGCTGGGGCCTCGCCGAAGAGGCCGGCAAGGCCGCCCGCTGGCTTGCCGCCGCCGGTCTGCCGGGGCCGCAGGTGCTGGCCGATCTGCTGACGCGCAATGACGGGCGCGACTACGAAACCCTCTGCCCGCACGAAGAGCACGAAGGCACCTGGATCGCGCGCGGCGGCACGCTCTGCCCGCTGATTTCCGGCGCGGCGCTCTCGGATCACGCCGGGCGGCTGGCGCAGGGCGACGCGCTCACCCTGGGGCGCACGGCCTCGCCGATGCTGCTGCTGCCCTATCTCGACGCCGCCGCGCAGCTTTCGGGGCGCGACATCACCGTCAGCTGGGATGGCGTCACCGTCGCCTGCGGCCCCGCCATGCGGCCCGATCCGGGCGCCGAGGCGGCGCTCGGCGTCGCCATCGTGGACAGCGTCACGATCAAGAGCACCCCTTCATCGGGCAACGCGACACCCCGGCCCGCCCAGGGTCGCGCCGATATCGCCCCCGAAACGGCGGCCCGGCTCGACGCGTTCGCGCGCCGCACCTATGCACCCGAAACCCCCGAAAGCCGCCTCTCGGGCGCGGGCGCGGGCCTGACCGACAACGACTGACCCCCGGTCCCGAAATCGTGACCCCAAAAAATCCGTGGCCGTGTTAAGCTTTGGTCTGCGCGGGTCTCCCGCCGCTGCCCGAGTCCCGCCCAGATCGCCCGGCGCGCATATCGCGCCCGAATGTGCAGAATTGGAGGGCAACATGGTCAAGACAATCGGAAATCCATTCACCTGGGCCGCGCAAGGCGTCTCGCATATGGGACATGCCGCGCGCGATGCCACCGCCGCCCTTGGCAGCGAAGTCACCGAACCGCCCGAGGTCAACGCGATCACGCCCCGCGACCTCGGGATCGCCCTGCGCAAGGGCTATCGCGATTTCACCCGCTTTCGCAGCGACGTCATGTTCGTCGTGCTGCTCTACCCGATCATCGGCCTCTGCCTTGCGGCGCTGGCGTTTCATGGGGCGCTCCTGCCGATGCTGTTCCCGCTTGGTGCAGGCTTCCTGCTGCTTGGCCCCATCGCCGCCATCGGCCTTTACGAGATGAGCCGGCAGGGCGAAGACAACGACGATGTCGGCTGGGGCGCCGCGCTGTCGGTGCTCAGGGCGTATAATATCGGCCCCGTTCTGGTGATGACCTTCTATCTTCTTGCGCTGTTCCTGCTATGGATGGCGGCTGCGATGCAGATCCACGCATGGACCCTCGGCCCCGGCATGCCCGCCAGCGTGACCGGTTTCGCCGCGCAGGTCTTCACCACCGAGGCGGGCTGGACCATGATCGCTGTCGGCATGGGGGTCGGCCTCGTGTTTGCCGCCATCGTGCTGGTAATCAGCCTCACGGCCCTGCCGATGCTGATCGACCGGCATGTGGGCCTGCCGGTGGCCGTGGCCACCTCGGTCAAGGTGGCGCGCCGCAACCCGTTCACCGTGGCCGGCTGGGGCCTTCTGGTCGCGGTCGCGATGCTGCTGGGAACGCTGCCGTTCTTCCTGGGGCTGATCGTGGTGCTGCCGGTCCTCGGCCACGCCACCTGGCACATCTACCGCGCCGCGGTGCCGCGCAGCTGACCCTGGCCGCAGGCCTTAAAAGAGGGCGCACCGGATCGGACCGGCGCGCCCTTTTCGTGTCTCGCCTTCAGAACTGCCAGAGCGCGGGAACGAAGCGATAGACATCGCCGTCGCGCTGCACATGCCCCACGCCGGGGAAGGGGAAATGATACCCCAGAACCGCGATCCGGTCCGCGGCCGCCATGTCCAGCAGGCGCTTGCGCGTCGCCACCGTCTGTTCGCCGTCACTGTCGAAGTTGTTGTACCATTCGGGATGGGCGAAATTCGTATAGGCGTGGCTCATCGCATCGCCCAGCGCGATCAGCGACTGGTCCCCGCTGTCCACCCGCAGGCTCATATGCCCCGGCGTGTGACCCGGCGTGTCGAACATGGTCAGGCCCGGCACCACCTCGTGCCCGTCCTGCACCAGGGTCCATTCCGCACCGTCCACATTGATCGAATTCACCGCCCCCAGCACGAACTGCTGGTCTTCTGCGGGTACGCGATCCACCAGACCGTCCTGCATCCAGTAATCGTGCTCGGCCTCGCCCATCAGGTATTGCGCATCCGGGATGATCGCCTCGTCGAACCCGTCGCGGATGCCCCAGATATGATCGGGATGCGCATGGGTGATGACCACATGGGTGATCCCGTAAGGATCGATCCCCGCCGCCTCCAGGTTGCCCATCAGCTTGCCGGTATGTTCCATGAACCGGTTGCCCGACCCGACATCGACCAGCACCTTCGCATCGCCGATTTCGACGAACAGGTGGTTGGTATGCGAATAGCCCAGATCGGGCGACAGGAAATGGCGCTTGAGAAACGCCTGCACCTCGTCGCGATCGGCGTTGACGCCAAGCCCGTCCGTGGGCAGGCGGAAATACCCGTCCGAAACGATGGTGATGCGCGCATCCCCCACCGAAAAGCGGAAATGCGCCGGGTTGGTGCCCTCCGGCGCGCCCAGCTCGGCGCGTGCGGCGGCAGGCATCGCGAATGCAGGCGCGGCCGCGGCCATTTTCAGAAGATCGCGGCGCGTGGGTCTGAGCAACGTCATGAAATTCCTCCCTTGGTTTTGGCCAAGGATAGTGCCCGCATGCATTTACGCAATGGATTTCGTGAATATGAATGCACCGATCCGCCAGATGCGCGACGAATGCGAAACCGCCCCTGAAACGTCACACTCCTTTCGCTTGCCTGCCGCATCGCCCTGCCAGGCAACGCCCTGACGCCACGCCAACGGGAGAGCCCGATGCCTGACGCCTCATACCTGCCGCCGCGCAGCCAAACCGTGACGCAGGGCTTGCAGCGCAACACGATCCTGCTCGGGTTGGTTGCCTGCCAACTTGCGCTGGCATCGGCGATATCGGCCATCGCGGGCGCACCCTTCGATGATTCGACCGTGACGACGCTGCTGCTTCTGGCCACGACGCTGGTGCCGCTTTTCATGGTCGTGCTGTTGGTTGCGCATTTTCTGCACCTTGCCCTCCTTCGCCGCCCCGGCCGCCCGCTGCACAGCTGGCTGCGCGACATACGGATCGTTGCGCTTGATCCGCGCCGCCTAGGGGCTGGGCTTCTCTCGCTGCTTCTGGTGGCGATCTTCACAAGCGCCTTTGCCGATGCCAAATCCAATATCGCTCTGATCCAGCCATTCGCATGGGATCCCTGGCTGGCGACCCTCGACCGGTGGCTCCATTTCGGCCACGATCCCTGGGTCTGGCTGCAACCGCTCTTTGGCTCGCCGCTGGCGACGACGATCCTGAACGCCAACTACCATTTCTGGCTGTTCATGATGCACTTCATGATCTTCATGGCCTGCTTTGATCGTCACGAACGCGCCCGGAGCGCCCGCTTCATCTTTGCGCTGCTGCTCGGCTTTGCGCTCGGCGGCAATGTCCTTGCGCTCGTCCTGTCCTCGGCGGGGCCGGTCTATTTTCAGGCGTTCGGCTTCGGCCCGGATTTCGCGCCGCTGGTGCAGGGGCTGCGCGCATCCGATCAGGTCAGCCCGGTCTGGGCGCTCGACGTGCAACGCACGCTGCTCAAGGGCTTCAACGACGAGACAACGGTCAGCGGCATCTCGGCGATGCCGTCCATGCATGTGGCCAGTTCGGTGATCATGACGCTCTATGCGTTTTCATGGCGGCGCTGGGCGGGGTGGCTGCTGGTGCTGTTCAGCGTGCTGATCGTGCTCGGCTCGGTGCATCTGGGATGGCACTACGCCGTTGACGCCTATCTGGCGATTCCGCTGGCTCTGGCCTGCTGGTGGCTCGCCGGACGGCTCTGCCGCCTGCTCGCCGACCCGGCCTGAGCGCGGCCATGCACCCGCCTTGCGCTGCGCTGCGCACCGGCCCGTGAAAAAACGCCGCTGCCGCGAAAACGGCCCAATCGCGCCGGGACACTGTCACGATCCTTCAGCATATAACCCGCAGTATTGTTCTGTTCGATGATCGAGGTCGTGCAATGGAATTCCAGGTCAATATCGCCACCGCGTGGTCCAGCCTTCCGGGCCGCGCGATCTGGCTCAACCGGTTCCTGCTCACGCTCGCGGGGCTGCATCTCGTGGCGGCGCTGATCGTCTCATGGGTGCTCGGGCAGCCGTTCTATTCCTCGACCGTCACGATCCTGCTGACGCTGTTCAGCTCGATGGTGCCCTTCTTCGTGCTCTTGCTGGCGCTTGGCCGCCTTGGCTGGATCGCCATCGTGCTGCGCCCGGCCTACCCGCTGCGCCGCTTCTTTCAGGACATCAAGGCCTTGCTGCTTGACGGCGAACGCCTGCTTGGCGGCGCCGTGGCGCTGGTCACCATCGGCTTCATCGTCAGCACCGCCACCTTCCTCAAGGACATGATCCCCATGATCGTGCCCTTCTCATGGGATCCCACCTTTGCGGCGCTCGACCGGGCGCTCCATGGTGGCCAGGATGCCTGGCGTCTGCTCGCGCCGCTCCTGGGTTATCCGTTGGTGACCACAGTCATCAACGCTGCCTACCACGTCTGGATCATGCTGCTCTATTTCCTGGTGTTCATCGCCTGTTTCGGCCGCGCCGAGGCCACCGGCCACCGGGCCTTCCTGTTGTCGATGGCGATGGCCTGGGTCTTTGCTGCCAACCTGCTGGCAACGGTGTTCTCCTCGGTCGGGCCGGTCTATTACGCGGCCTTCGGCTTTGGCGACACCTTCGAGCCCCAGTTGCAGATGCTGCGCGATCTGCACGATGTCAGCCCGGTCTGGGCGCTCGGCGTGCAGGACATGCTGCTGGAAGGCTATCGCAATGGCGGGCCGGTGCGTGGCATCTCGGCCATGCCCTCGATGCATGTGACCACCGCGGTCCTGATGGCCCTCTACGGCTTCAGCCTGTCGCGGGCGGTTGGTTGGGCGCTCAGCGTCTTTGCGGCGATGATCGCGCTCGGTTCGGTGCATCTTGCCTGGCATTACGCCGTCGACAGCTACCTCGCGATCATCCTCGCGGCGCTGTTCTGGACGGTCTCGCGGCGGCTCCTGTCGCGCGATCCGATCTGAAATCGCACCGCCCCCGGCGGCTGCCCGATCAAAGCGTCTCCTGCAACCGCGCCACATAGCGCGCCAGCGTGTCGATCTCGAGATTGACGAGATCGCCCACCTGCGCCTCGCCCCATGTGGTCGCCTGCTTGGTATGAGGGATCACGTTGATGCCGAAATCGCGCCCCTCGACCTCGTTGACCGTAAGCGACGTGCCATTCAGGGCCACCGACCCCTTGGGCGCGATGAACCGTGCCAGCGCCTCGGGCGCCGTCATCGTGATCCGCGTGCTGTCGCCCTCGTCCCGGATCCCCACGATCTTCGCCAGCCCGTCCACGTGACCCGACACGATATGCCCGCCCAGCTCGTCACCGACCCTGAGCGCGCGTTCCAGGTTCACCCGCCGCCCCTCGGTCCAGCTCGCAAGATTGGTCTTCGACACGGTCTCGGCGCTGATATCCACGTCGAACCAGTCGCCGCCCTTGTCCACCACCGTCAGGCAGACCCCGTCGCAGGCGATCGAGGCGCCGATATCGACGCCGCCCATGTCATAGCCGCTCGCGATCCGCGCCCGCAGATCGCCGCGCCGCTCCAGCGCCCGCACCTTGCCGACATCGGTGATGATCCCCGTGAACATGGCTCGCCTCCACACTTCATGCCCTTCGCACCTAGCCCCGCCTGCGCCCGGTGACAAGTCATCACGCGCCGCGGCATGCCGTGACCCCGCCCCGGAAAGGACTTATTTTCACCGCCGAACTGCGCTAGGGGTAACCGACGGGTAACAGATGCGCGTTTAGGGTTTTGGCATCATGGCAGGCAGCGACCGGACATTTCTGTTTCTCCAGGGGCCGCATGGCCCCTTCTTTCACAAGCTGGCGTCGATGCTGCGCCGCACAGGCGCGCAGGTCTGGCGCGTCGGCTTCAACACCGGCGACAGGGTGTTCTGGGGCGATCGCGCCAGCTATATCCCCTATCTCGGCACGCTTGAGGATTGGGGCGACAGCCTGCGCGCCCTGCTCCGCGACAAATCCGTGACCGACCTTGTGCTTTACGGCGATACCCGCCCGGTCCATGCCGAAGCCGTCGCCATCGCCCGCGCCGCGGGCCTTCGCATCCACGTCTTCGAGGAAGGCTACCTGCGCCCCTATTGGGTCACCTATGAGCGGGGCGGATCGAACGGCCATTCCCGCCTGATGTCGCTCGACATCGCCGACATGCGCGCGGCACTCGAACGCTGCGACATGGACGCGCCGCCACTGCCCCCGGCCAGCTGGGGCGACACCCGCCAGCATGTGTTCTACGGCGCGCTCTATCATGGCTTCGTGCTGTTCCTGAACCGGCGCTACCGCCATTTCCGCCCGCATCGCGCGCTGTCGGTCGGCCAGGAATTCAGCCTCTACCTCCGCCGCCTGCTGCTCATGCCCTTCCAGGCGATCGAGCGGCGCATCGCCACGCTGCGCGTCACCCAGGGCGGCTTCCCCTATCACCTGGCGCTCCTGCAGCTCGAACATGATTCCGCCTTCCAGGCCCATTCGCCCTTTTCCACGATGGGCGAATTCCTCGAAACCGTGATCGCCGATTTCGCCAGCGGCGCGCCGCGCCACCATCACCTTGTGATCAAGGCCCACCCGCTCGAGGACGGGCGCGCACCGATCCGCCACGACGTGCGCCGCTTCGCGCGGGCGCATGGCATCGCGAAACGGGTCCATTTCGTGCGCGGCGGCAAGCTCGCGCGCCTTCTCGACGAGGCCCGCAGCGCCGTCACCGTCAATTCCACCGCCGCCCAGCAGGCGCTCTGGCGCGGCATTCCGCTCAAGACCTTCGGCGCCGCGGTCTATGACAAACCCGAATTCGTCTCCTCGAAACCCTTGCCGGAATTCTTCGCCTGCGCCGAACGTCCCGACCGGCGCGCCTATGCCGATTATCGCCGTTTCCTGTTGGAAACCAGCCAGGTGGCAGGGGGGTTCTACTCCTCGCGCGGGCGCCGCCAATTGCTGCGCCAGACCGTCGACATGATGCTCGCCCCCGAAGATCCCTATGATGCGCTGCGCTCGGGCACCGCGGCTCCACGGCAACAGTTGCACGCCGTGACCTGAGCCAAACCGCTCAAGACTCTGGATTTAACGGTGCATTTCCGGTAGCTTGCGAAAAAAGACCAAAAAAGAAGCAGGCAGAATAGGTCGAGGAGACCGAGCAGTGAAACCCAGAACCAGTCGCCGGGCGCTATCCGTCGCCCTGTTAATCAGTGTCGCTATGGTCTCAGCCTGCGGCACTCTCCCCCGTGTCGGCCCCAACAAAAAAGAAATCTACGCCGGATCGGTGCAACGCCAGGGCGACGCCTTCATCGTCACGGTCAATGACCGCGTGACCCGCGCCACCGCCGTGCAACCGGCCCTCGGCTTCTCCGACGCCTTCCGCAACGCCGGGCGCCTCGGGTCGGACACGATCCGCCCCGGCGACGTGCTGGGCCTGACCATCTGGGAAAACGTCGATGACGGGCTGCTTGCAGGCCAGGCTGCCAACCAGACCATCCTCGAAGAGGTCCAGGTCGATGGTTCCGGCTTCATCTTCGTGCCCTATGCCGGGCGCATCCGCGCCGCCGGTAACACGCCCGACGCGATCCGCCGGATCATCACCTCGAAGCTTGATGAACAGACCCCCGACCCCCAGGTCGAAGTGCGCCGCGTCGCCGGTGACGGCTCCACCGTGTCGCTCGTGGGTGCGATCGGCGCCCAGGGTGTCTACCCGATCGAACGCCCGACCCGCACGCTCTCGGCGATGCTGGCCGCGGCGGGTGGCATATCCATCGAACCCGAAATCGCGCAGATCACCGTCATCCGTGGCGGCGAGCGCAGCCAGGTGTGGTTCCAGGATCTCTACAAGGATCCCACCTATGATATCGCCCTGCGTGCCGGTGACCGGATCCTCGTCGAAGAGGACACCCGCTCCTTCACCGCGCTTGGCGCCACCGGCGCCCAGGCCCGCGTGCCCTTTGAATCCCAAAACCTCTCGGCGGTCGAGGCCCTCGCACAGGTCGGCGGCCTGACGCCCAGCGCCGCCGATCCGACCGGCGTCTTCGTCATGCGCAACGAACCGGCGGAAATAGCCAACCAGGTGCTTGGCCGGGACGATCTCATCGGCGCGCAGCGCATGGTCTATGTGCTCGACCTCACCAAGCCGAACGGCATGTTCATGGCGCGTGACTTCGTGATCCGCGACGATGACACGCTCTACGTCACCGAAGCGCCCTTCGCGCAATGGAGCAAGGTCATCTCGGCCCTGACCGGCACCCTCGGTGCGGTGGGTTCAGTGGCCTCGACGGCCAGCGCCTTCAGCAGCAACTGATGCAGGCGCCCGCCGCGCCCGACCCCGCCGCACCGGAAATGGCGCGGCGGGTTCTCTATTTCAATGCCGGCTTCCTGCGCCAGCGCCGCCTGCGCCGGATCATGGCGCTCGCGGGCTATCCGCTCAGCCTCGGCCGGCCCGGCGCGGATGACCTGATCGCCGTCTGGGGCCAAAGCCCCTATGCGCGGCGCGGCGAAGCAATGGCCGCGCAGAGCGGCGCGCAGCTCCTGCGGATCGAGGACGCCTTTCTGCGCTCGCTCCATCCGGGACGCGCGGGAGAGCCGCCCCTCGGCCTCCTGATCGACAGGACCGGCGTGCATTTCGACGCGCACACACCCTCCGATCTCGAAACCCTGCTGGCGACCCACCCGCTCGACCAGACCCCGCTGCTCGATCGCGCGCGCGAGGCCGCCGCCCGCTTGTCCGACTCCCACCTCAGCAAGTATAACGCCTTCGATCCCGAAGCGCCCTGCCCCGATCCCGGCTATGTGCTGGTGATCGACCAGACGCGCGGCGACGCCTCGCTCACCGCCTCCGGTGCGGATGCCAATACCTTTCGCGAGATGCTGACCTTCGCGCAGCAGGAAAATCCCGGCGCGCGCATTCTGATCAAGACCCATCCCGAAACCCTGGCAGGCCATCGGCAGGGCCATTTTTCCGGCGCGGACGAAACCGACCGCATCCGGCTCTTCAGCGATCCGGTCAGCCCCTGGCACCTCCTTTCGGGCGCCACCGCCGTCTACACGGTCAGTTCTCAACTCGGATTCGAGGCGATCTTCGCAGGTCACCGCCCGCATGTGTTCGGCCAGCCCTTCTATGCGGGCTGGGACCTTACCGAGGATCGCCATCCCGCCGCCCTGCCACGCCGCGGTCGCCGCCTCACCCGCGCACAGCTCTTCGCGGGTGCGATGATCCTCTATCCCACCTGGTATGACCCCGACCGCGATCGCCTCTGCCCCCTCGAGGACACGCTCGGCGCGCTCGAGGCCCGCACCCGCGCCTGGCGCGAGGACCGCCACGGCTGGGCCGCCGCCGGTATGCGCCTCTGGAAACGCCGCGCCCTGCAGGGGTTCTTCGGCGCACAGGGCCGCCCCGTCCGCTTTTGCAGAACCGTATCCGACGCCACCCGGTTCGCCGCCCGGACCGAACGGCGCGCGATGGCCTGGGCCTCCGCCACCGCGCCGGATGATGATATCCTGCGCGTCGAAGACGGCTTTCTGCGCTCGCGCGGGCTTGGCGCGCGGCTCGTGCCGCCGCTCTCGCTGGTCTGCGACGATCTCGGCATCTATTATGATCCCACCCGCGAAAGCCGGCTTGAACGCCTGATCGCCGCCCGCGCCGATCTGCGCCCGGGCCAGTTCGCCCGCGCCGAGGCGCTGATCCGCACGCTGTGCGACGCCGGCCTCAGCAAGTACAATCTCGGCGGCGCGCTGCCAGCCCTGCCCGCCAGCGGCCACCGCATCCTCGTCCCCGGCCAGGTCGAGGACGACGCCTCGATCCGCCTCGGCGCAGGCGACCCCGCGACCAATCTCGGCCTCCTCGAACATGCCCGCGCCGCCAACCCCGACGCGCTCATCCTCTTCAAGCCCCATCCCGATGTCGAAGCAGGCCTGCGCCCCGGCGCCATCCCGCCCGGCGCGCTCAGCGGCCTCGCCGATCACGTGCTCACCGCTTGCGACCCCGCCGCCCTCCTCGACCATGTCCACGAGGTCTGGACGATGACCTCGCTGCTCGGCTTCGAGGCGCTCCTGCGCGGCCTGCCCGTCACCACCACCGGCGCGCCCTTCTATGCGGGCTGGGGCCTCACCAGCGATCTGGGCCGGATCCCGGCGCGGCGCGGGGGCGCACGCCCCTCGCTTCACGGTCTGGTCCATGCCGCCCTGATCGACTACCCGCGCTACCGTGACCCACTCACCGGCCAGCCCTGCGCCGTGGAAACCATCGTCGCCCGCCTCTGCGCGCCCAATACCCTGCCAACGCCCGGCCCCGCCAACCGCATGCTCTCGAAACTCCAGGGTCTCTTCGCCAGCCAATCCTGGCTCTGGCGCTGATCCGCCCTTCATCTGGCCGAAAATACCTCGGGGGAGTCGCCGCTCGCGGCGACGGGGGCAGCGCCCCCTCTCCGGCCCGTCTCAGCCGCGCCGCCAGCGGCTCATCGTGTCGCCGCCCACCGCGCGGGTCTCGGCCAGCGCGAAGCGCTCCGCCCCCGCAAGCCGCTCAAGGCCCAGCGCACCGATCCCCGGCAGGCCCTCGGCGCCGATCGCGATCCCGGCGCGAAACACCACCAGCTCATCGACCAGCCCCGCGCCCAGAAGCGATGCCGCCAAACCGCCGCCGCCCTCGCAGAAGACCCGCGTGATGCCCTTGTCGCCCAAGGCCCGCAGCACCGATGCCATGTCCAGCTGCCGGCCCGTCAGATCGCAGGCGATGCGCGTCGCACCGACCCCGTCCCAGGCCTCGGCCAGCGCCGCATCCGGGTCCGGCCCGTGGCAAAGCCACAGGGGCACCTCGCGCGCGCTCTGCGCCAGTTGCGACATCAGGGGCAGATTCAGCCGGCGCGACACGACCACCCGCACCGGCTGCCCGGTGATGCCAAGCCCGCGCACCGTCAGCATCGGGTCATCCGCCCGCGCCGTGCCCGCGCCCACCATCACCGCGTCATGGCGCGCGCGCATCGCATGGACCACGCGGCGCGCCTCGGCGCCGGTGATCCACTGGCTGTCGCCCGATGAGGTGGCGATGCGCCCATCGAGCGACATCGCCAGTTTCAATGTCAGATGCGGCAACCCGGTTTCGGCCCGGCGCAGAAACCCGCCAAGATCGCGCAGCGCCTCCCCGGCGCAGATGCCGGTCTCCACTTCGATCCCGGCACTCTCAAGCCGCGCAAACCCCTGCCCGGCGACGCGCGGGTCGCTATCGACGATAGGCGCCACGACCCTGGCCACACCGGCCGCGATCAGCGCATCGGCGCAGGGCGGCGTCTTGCCGTGATGGGCGCAGGGTTCAAGACTGACATAGACCGTCGCGCCGCGCGCGCCCTCGCCCGCCTGCTTCAGCGCGCGCACCTCCGCATGGGGCCGCCCGCCCGGCGCGGTCCAGCCGCGCCCGACAATGCGTCCACCCTTCACGATCACGCAGCCCACCGCCGGGTTGGGCCAGCACCGGCCCTGCCCGCGCCGCCCCAGCGCCAACGCCAGCGCCATGTAGCGGGCGTCCTCCCCGCGCATGGGACTACTCGTCTTTTTCTTTGGCTTCGGCGATCGCCTCGTCGGGGCGCAATTCGCTGACGAACTTGTCGAAATCATCCGCCGCCTGGAAATTCTTGTAGACGCTGGCAAAGCGCACATAGGCCACGGTATCGATCCGCGCCAGGCTCTCCATGACGATCTCGCCCACCACCTTCGAGGGGATATCCGTCTCGCCCATGCTTTCCAGACGCCGCACGATCCCCGAGATCATCTGTTCGATGCGCTCGGGATCGACCGGCCGTTTCTGAAGCGCGATCCGGATCGAACGCTCCAGCTTGTCGCGGTCGAAATCCTCGCGCCGCCCGTTGGTCTTGACCACCACGAGATCGCGCAGCTGCACCCTTTCATAGGTGGTGAAACGCCCGCCGCATGCCGGACAGAACCGCCGCCGCCGGATCGAAACATGATCCTCCGCGGGGCGTGAATCCTTGACCTGTGTATCTATATTTCCGCAAAACGGGCAGCGCATCGGCCGTTCCCCTTTTCTGGTCCGCCTCAATGATGGGTCTCAAGCCCACTTATCCACAACCACTATAGGCGAGCCGCAATGCTTTGGGTAGGGGTGAAATGCCACCCCTAGATGAATGGCACGCCTCCCCCTTTGATACCCCGCCCATGATGATTACATCGTTGTTAACCACATCATGACGCATGAATTTCAACGCGAAAGGATCATCTCCATGAGCGACAAGACGCTATTCATCACCGGCGCTTCCAGCGGTATCGGCGCCGCCACCGCGCATGCCGCCGCCGATGCGGGCTGGAACGTGGCACTGTTCGCGCGCAATCAGCAGAAACTGAACGCCCTGGCCGAGGAAATCGGCAGTGACCGCGCCCTCGCCCTGCCCGGCGACGTCACCCAATATGACGACGTCGCCGCCGCCATCGAACGCGCCGCCACCCATTTCCAGGGGCTTCAGGCGGTCTTTGCCAATGCCGGCATGGGGCTCGATACGCCCGGCGTCGAACAGGGCGACCCCGAGGAATGGCGCAGGATGATGGAGGTGAACGTCATGGGGGTCCTCTGGACAACCCGCGCCGCGATGCCCGCCCTGCGCGCCAGCAAGGGGCACCTGGTGCTGACCGGCTCGGTCGCGGGCAAGATCCACCTGCCCGGTTCGGTCTATGGCGCCTCGAAATGGTTCGTCCACGGCTTTGCCGGCAACATGTCCAAGGAAATGCACGAATGGGGCGGGCGCTGCACCGTGATCGCACCCGGCATGGTCGACACGCCCTTTTTCGATGAACCCAAACCCGACAAGCTCAAGCCCGAGGACGTGGCCGCAAGCGTGGTGCACGCGCTCGATCAGCCACGCCGCGCCGACCTGCGCGAACTGGTGCTGATGCCCAACGGCTGAGCGCGCTTACGTCGTCAGCAGATGCGCCGCCACCGTCCGCCGGTGGGGCGCATCGCGGTGCTCGAACAGGTAAATGCCCTGCCATGTCCCCAACAGCGGATGCCCCCCGCTTACCGGGATCGACAGGCTGACCGGCATCATCGCCGCCTTGATATGGGCAGGCATGTCGTCGGGGCCTTCAATGGTGTGGCGCAGATAGGCCATCGCCGGGTCATCGCCCGGCGGCACCAGCCGCCCGAACCACGCCCGCAGGTCGCGCTGCACGTCGGGATCGGCGTTTTCCTGGATCAGCAGGCTGGCCGATGTGTGGCGGATGAACAGCGTCAACAACCCCGCATCCACCCCCGATGCAGCCACCCAGGCGGTGACCTCGCGGGTGAATTCATAAAGTCCCTGTCCATTGGTCTCGATGGTGAAACTGCTCTGCATGGCTCAGCATTCGCCCCATCGGAACATCTCGCGGTTCCAGCACTGCCCCGCAGCCTCCTTCGCCTCGAAGAGCGGGTAGATATCCGACACCATGACCGCACCGGCATCGCAGGACAGATCGGCCAGCTCGTCTCCCCCGCGCGTGACGATCACGCCGCCGGTGACCTCATGCGCCTGCGTCAGCCGGTCGATGGCATAGTGAACGGTATAGTCATACCCGCCGTTTGAAAACGTCGCCGTCTCGAAGATCGAACGCCCCACCCCGTTCCAGGGCCGCATGTCGACCGCGCCGGCCCGCCGCGCCAGCAGGATATCCGCCGCGCCACCTGCGGGACCGAAACGGTAATAGGCGACATCGTCCTGCAGGCAGACATCCACCGCCTTGGTGCCGCCGTTCAGCGTGCAGTGAAACAGCGGCGTGCCGGGGCCGAAACAACCCTCGGCGCTCGCCGCCCCCGCAAGCGCGCCCAGCGCGATCACCCCCAGGGTCAGACCCCGCATCGCCAACTCTCCCGGCAAATGGATTTATCAGGGTCAAGCCTATCACAGGCCCGCACGCGCCGCCCAACCCTTTCGTTCCCGTGACCCGACCGCGCGCCGTCTTCATCCATCACCGGCGCGCGCACTCTTCACATTCCCTTCACCTGTCGGCGGCGCCTCGCCTCTGAGGGTGGCAATTCCTAACACCCCGACCGGCCCAACGTGCCAGCGCGCCCCACCTCTCCCGCGCCCTTCTGGGGCCGCCTCCGAGGCAATGTACAAACCTCAGCGCGCCCTGGCCGGAATCTGTACAAAACCGGCGTACAAACCGGACGTTTTGTACAAAAAAAGCCGCGTCTCCGCGGCTTCTTTTTCTCTCGTCCGGTGCCCTTCGGGGCGCCTACTGATCCAGGAACGACCGCAGCTTGCGCGACCGCGAGGGGTGCTTGAGCTTGCGCAGCGCCTTGGCCTCGATCTGGCGGATCCGCTCGCGCGTCACGCTGAACTGCTGGCCCACTTCCTCAAGCGTGTGGTCGGTGTTCATGCCGATCCCGAACCGCATCCGCAGCACACGTTCCTCGCGCGGCGTGAGCGACGACAGCACCCGCGTCGTGGTTTCCTTGAGGTTGTCCTGAATGGCGGAATCCAGCGGCAGGACGACGTTCTTGTCCTCGATGAAATCGCCAAGCTGGCTGTCCTCCTCGTCCCCGATCGGGGTCTCGAGGCTGATCGGTTCCTTGGCGATCTTCATCACCTTGCGGACCTTTTCCAGCGGCATCTGGAGCTTTTCGGCCAGTTCCTCGGGCGTGGGTTCACGGCCGATCTCGTGCAGCATCTGGCGCCCGGTGCGCACCAGCTTGTTGATCGTCTCGATCATGTGGACCGGGATACGGATGGTGCGCGCCTGGTCGGCGATCGAGCGGGTGATCGCCTGGCGGATCCACCACGTTGCATAGGTGCTGAACTTGTAGCCCCGGCGATACTCGAACTTGTCCACGGCCTTCATCAGGCCGATATTGCCTTCCTGAATGAGATCAAGGAATTGCAGGCCGCGGTTCGTGTATTTCTTGGCGATGGAAATGACCAGCCGCAGGTTGGCTTCGACCATTTCCTTCTTGGCCAGACGGGCCTCTTTCTCGCCCTTCTGGACCTGACTCACGATGCGGCGGAACTCGCTGATATCGAGGCCGACATACTGGCCCACCTGCGCCATGTCGGCGCGCAGCTCGGCGACCTTCTCGGGGTGACGCTCCATGAACATCTGCCAGCCGCGGCCCGATTTGGCGGCCATGTCGTCCAGCCAGTTGGGGTCCAGTTCGCGGCCGCGATACTCGTCGATGAATTCGCGACGGTTGATGCGCGCCTGGTCGGCCAGCTTCACCATCGCGCTGTCGATCTGCATGATCCGGCGGTTGATCCCGTAAAGCTGGTCGATCAGCGCTTCGATCCGGTTGTTGTGCAGGTGCAGTGAATTCACCAGCTCGACAATCTCCGAGCGCAGCGTCTGATAGGTCGCTTCCTGCTTCTTCGAAAACGAGCCGTCCTCGTTCAGCGTCGCCGAGATGCGGCTGTCCTGCATCGCGCTCAGTTTCTCGTAATCGTCGGCGATCCGGTCCAGCGTCTCCAGAACCCGCGGCTTCAGCGCGGCTTCCATCGCGGCCAGGCTCATGTTGGCCTGTTCTTCCTCTTCCTCGTCGTCGTCATCCGAGGCGATGGGGTTGCCATCCGCATCCAGTTCCGGCTGATCGTTGTCCCGCCGCTCATTGGGCGCAGCGCCGACATTGGCGGCCTCGACCACCGGTTCGGCGCCCTCGCCGTCCAGCTGGTTGCCGAAGGTCGCCTCGAGGTCGATCACGTCACGCAGCAGAATGTCTTCGCCCAGAAGTTCGTCACGCCAGATGGTGATCGCCTGAAAGGTCAGCGGGCTTTCGCACAGGCCCGCGATCATCGTGTTGCGTCCGGCCTCGATCCGCTTGGCGATGGCGATCTCACCCTCGCGACTCAGCAATTCGACGCTGCCCATCTCGCGCAGGTACATGCGCACCGGATCGTCGGTCCGGTCCAGCTTCTCGCTGTTGCCCGACCCAAGCGCCAGCTCACCCTTCTTGCCGATCTCGGCAACGGCGGTGGTTCTCTGCTCCTCGTCCTCGGCGTCCTCTTCCTCGATGATGTTGATGCCCATCTCGCTGAGCATCGACATCACGTCCTCGATCTGCTCGGACGAGACCTGATCGGGCGGCAGAACCTTGTTGAGCTGGTCGTAGGTGATGAACCCCCTCTCGCGCGCCTCCGCGATCATTTTCTTGACCGCCGTCTGGCTCATGTCGAGCGACATTTCGGTGTCCTGATCGTCGGGCTTTTGGTCGTCGTTATCCTTGGCGGCCATGAAGGTCTCCTGAACAATGGGCAGTTCGGGTGATTCGTTAAAAACGAATCAATAGCGCGATCTGCTGATTCGCACACCCTTTACCCTGTTTTCTTTACCTATTCCTCACCAAACGACAATCAACGCGTCGGTTTGGAAAACGTGATGCGATCAAGCAGCGCATCAAGGCGCTCGCGCTCGTCGCGACTGATTCGTGCGCCGTTATCGGCAAGGTCGTATTCGGTCCGGTCTTCGCTCTGGCTCCGCAGGGTCCGTTGGCGTTGCTCGGCGGCCTGTCCCAGCCGCCATGTCACTGCCTCATCGGCCACCCCGGCAAGATCCTCGGCCGCTTCGCTCACTTCGGCATCCAGCCCGCGCTCGGCCTCCAGCTTGGCCAGCTCCTCGGCGATGGTCATGCGCGCCATGTCGCGGTCTCCGGGCCTGCGCACGGCGGGCGTCAGCGCGACATGGGGCAAACGGAGCAGCTTTTCAAGGGCTTCGCTGCCGAATGCCTCTTCGATACGACCACGCAGGTCCTCTGTTCCGTCGGGGGCATGCCTCAGGATCAGCGCGCGCAGTCGCTCGTGTTCGGGATCGGTGCAGATCATCGTTTCCAGCGCGCTCTCGACGTCATCGAACACATCGGGCGTGCAGATCACCGAGGCAAGAATGACTGCCTCGCGCAGACGGTGCGGCGCACCATCACCAGCGGCGGCCAACAGGGAAGAGCGCGTGCCGGGGCGCGCGGGTTCCGGGGCGGGCTGCCATCGACCCGTTGCACCGATCCGCCCACCCGGCCGGCGCGACCCGGCCGGCGCGCGGCGCGGGCTGAACAGCTCCCACCGCAAGTCCTTGATGGCCTGCCCGTAATGGCTGCGGATCGACGGATCGCGGATCAGCTTGATCTTCTCGCGCAGCGCCTTGTCCAATGCGGCGCGGCGCTCGGGGCTGTCGAAATCGCGCCCTTCGGTCTCGCGGCGCCACAACAGCTGCACCATCGGCACCGCCCCGTCCAGAACCTCGCGCAGCGCCCCCGCGCCCTTGGCGCGCAACAGGTCATCGGGGTCCTGCCCCTCGGGCATCAGCGCGAAGCGCAGCGACTTCCCGGCCTCGATCAGCGGCAGCGCCTGATCGATGGCGCGATAGGCCGCGCCCAGACCGGCGCGATCGCCATCCAGCGCGATGATCGGCTCATCGGACATGCGCCACAACATCTGCAACTGATGCTCGGTGATCGCCGTGCCAAGCGGCGCGACGGCGGCGTCGAACCCCGCCAGCGCCAGCGCGATCACATCCATGTAGCCCTCGGCCACGATCAGCGGCTTGCCCTTGCCCGCAGCCTCGCGCGCCGGTCCGTGATGGTAAAGCGTGCGTGACTTGTCGAAGAGCTCGGTATCGGGGGAATTGTAGTATTTCGCGTCGTCATTCGGGTCCATCGCCCGCCCGCCAAAGGCGATGCAGCGCCCGCGCGGATCGCGGATCGGGAACATGATGCGGTTGCGAAACACGTCATAGGGCCGCCCGCCGGGTTTGCGGCTCGGGCGGGCCAGCCCGCAATCCATGATCAGATCGTCGGCGATCCCTTTGCCCTTCAGGTGATCCCAGAGCGCCTGCCACGCGGCGGGGGCGAACCCCAGCTCGAAACGCGCCTGCGCCGCTTCGTCCAGCCCGCGCCCGGCCAGATATTCGCGCGATGCGGCCCCGCCCGCGGTCTTGAGCTGCAGACAGAAGAACTGCACCGCCAGGTCCATCACCTCGGCCAGTTGGCTGCGCCGGTCGGCCTTCTGCTGCGCCTGCGGGTCGCGTTCGGGGATCTGCATCCCCGCCTCCTGCGCCAGGATGCGCACCGCCTCCATGAAATCGACATTCTCGGTTTCTTTCACGAAGCTGATCGCGTCGCCCTTGGCGTGGCAACCAAAGCAGTAATAAAAGCCCTTGCGGTCATCGACGTGAAAACTGGCGGTCTTTTCCTGATGGAAGGGGCATGGCGCCCACATGTCGCCCTTGCCCTGGTTGGACTTGCGTGTATCCCACATGACCTTTCGGCCTGCCACCTGGGCAAGCGAGGTCCGTGTTCGCAATTCATCGAGAAAGCCGGGCGGTAGACTCATGCAGTGGAATATGGGCGATCCTTGGCCCGTGGGCAAGATCGTCCGGGGCGCTGTCGTGCTAACCGCTGTAATCGAGGCATTGTTTCTCGAAGGCGGCGGGCAGTCCGGGCACAAGCTGCTCTTCGGGCAGCGTATAGATCCAGTCGACGAGCGGCGGCACGCCGGGGGCGTATTTGGCCGCCACGGCCCCCTCGCCGCTGGTCAGCCCGCGCTTGGCCTGACTGAGATCCTGGCCGAGCTGGCGCGCGGTCACGCTGCGCGCGATCACGTCGCTCAGGGCGGCGCAACGCTCGGCCTTTTCGGCCTCGGTCTCGGTGGCCGACTGGGCCGTCGCGGTCGCACCCGTCAGGGCGATTCCGCAACAAAGGGTCACAACTCTCAGCATCGATTCCTCGTGTCCGGTGATCTTCGACACAGACTGTCAGGCCCCGGCCCGAATGACAACGGGCCGGGCATCTCAGCGCCGCCGATCGGCGATCAAAGCCCGAGCGCGCGGTAACTGGCGGCGACCTTGCCGATAGACACAAGGTAGGCCGCGGTGCGCAGGTCGGTCACATCCTCGCGCCCGTGCCAGACCTCGCGCATCGATTGGTAGGCCGTGCGCATCGTGTCATCCAGCCCCGAACGCACCAGTTCCAGTTCGCCCGCGCCGCGCAGATATTGCTGCTTGAAATTGGGCGAGATGACCCAGGCGTCGCCGAGATGCTTGTCCAGCCGCTCCAGCTCGTCCACGATCAGCTGGTGGCGCGCCTCTTCCTGGCGGCGGCCCATGCGGCCGAAACGGATATGGCTCAGGTTCTTGACCCATTCGAAATAGGACACCGTGACGCCGCCCGCGTTGGCATACATGTCGGGGATGATCACCGTGCCCTTGCGGCGCAGGATGTCGTCGGCCCCCGCCGTCACCGGGCCGTTCGCCGCCTCGATGATCAGCGCCGCCTTGATGCGGTCGGCATTGTTGATGTTGATCACACCCTCGAGCGCCGCCGGGATAAGGATATCGCACTCCTCCTCGAGCACCGCGCTGCCATCGGCACTATGGGTCGCATCGGGATACCCCGACACGCCGCCATGCTTCATGATCCAGGCGCGCACCGCTTCCACGTCAAGGCCGTTCTGGCTGAACAGGGCGCCGTCATGCTCGATGATGCCGGTGATGATCGCGCCGTCCTCCTCGCTCAGGAACTTGGCGGCGTGATACCCCACGTTGCCAAGGCCCTGCACGATCACGCGCTTGCCATCCAGCGTGCCGGTCATATTCGCGGCCTGCTTGTCCTCGGGGTGGCGGAAGAATTCGCGCAGGGCATATTGCACGCCGCGCCCCGTCGCCTCGACCCGCCCGGCGATCCCGCCCGCATTGAGCGGCTTGCCGGTCACACAGGCGCGGGCGTTGATGTCGGTGGTGTTCATCCGCCGGTACTGGTCGGCGATCCAGGCCATCTCGCGCTCGCCCGTGCCCATGTCGGGGGCGGGCACGTTCTGGCTGGGATGGATCAGGTCGCGCTTGGCCAGCTCATAGGCGAAGCGGCGGGTGATCCGTTCCAATTCGTGTTCGTCCCATTCGCGCGGATCGACACAGAGCCCGCCCTTCGAGCCGCCGAACGGTGCCTCGACCAGCGCGCACTTATAGGTCATCAGCGCCGCCAGCGCCTCGACCTCGTCCTGATTGACGGCCATCGAGTAGCGGATACCGCCCTTGACCGGCTCCATATGTTCGGAATGGACGCTGCGATAGCCCACGAAGGTGTGTATCTTGTCACGCAGCCGCACGCCGAAACGCACCGTGTAGGTGGCGTTGCAGACACGGATCTTCTCCTCCAGCCCCGGCGGCAGGTCCATGAGCGCCACGGCCCGGTTGAACATCAGGTCCACACTTTCGCGGAACGTCGGCTCTTTGATCTCTTTCATCGCGCGTCTCCCTTGTCATGCCGACACAATTCCGGCATTCCCCCTTTAGACCCTCAGGCTTTAAACATCGTGAAGGCCTGCGACAATTTTGTCCACCCGTCGCCCGCCCGGATGTCGCGGTTAACAGGTCTTGCCGATTTTTGGGGGAATTGCGCGCAAAGCGGAAACAACCCACGCAGGCGCGCAAAACTGTTTCAAAACACCACCTTATTGCCTGTATCGGCACCTTGTCGCGCCTTATTTTGGCCATAAAACTCGGTAAGAAATCCACTTTGGACCGTTCCAGGACCGGGATCGTCCGCACAACAGACGATACGTCGAGTTTTGCGAGGTGACGTATGATTGGCTTCAAGAGCGAGCGGCGCGCGCGTCAGTATTTGACGGCGGGCAAACCGCGGATTTCCAAAATGGGCTTGATGCGAGCGCTCTGGCGCTATCGCAAGGATGAAAGCGGGGCCGTCGTGGCCCTGGCGATCTTCATTTTCATCGTCATGCTGGTGGCGGCCGGGCTCGGCATCGACACCATGCGCCACGAGATGACCCGAACCCATATCCAGTCAACACTCGACAGTGCCGTGCTCGCGGGTGCCGGTGCCCCCGTCGGCGCCACCAACGAGGACATCAAGGGTATCGTCGAAGATTACTTCGAAGCCGCCGGCCTGCAGCAATACCTGGAACCGATCGACCCGGCGACGGATATCGACGCCGGTCTCAACAGCAAGCGCGTGACCGCGTCGGCCTCGATGACGATGGCTACGCTGCTGATGAAGCTCTCCGGCATCGACACGCTCGACGCCGCCGCAACCTCGACGGCCGCGATCGCGTCGCCCAAGATGGAGATCGTTCTTGCGCTCGACGTATCCGGCTCCATGGCCGGCACCCGCCTGGCCAAGATGAAGGAAGCCGCCAAGGAATTCGCCGAGGATGTGATGAACAACTCCGACGAGGGGACCACCACCATTTCGGTCGTGCCCTACAGCTGGAATGTGAGCCCCTCGCCGGAAATGTTCGATGCCCTGTCCGTGAACAAGACGCACAACTATTCGACATGCCTCGATTTCACCAACGATGAATTCCACAACGCGGCCATCGACCCGAACGTCTCCTACGCACAGACGCTCTACACGTCGCGTTACGGTAGCTTCGGCCAGGTCGGCTCCGGCAATGTCGAAAGCGGCTCCTCGAGCGCCTATAACCGCAGCTGCTTTGACGACGACTACTTCAGCATCCTGCCCTATGCGAGCACCTATGCCGCAGTGGAACGCAAGCTCGATTCGCTCAAGGCCGCGGGCAGTACCTCGGCCGATATGGGGATGAAATGGGCCAGCGCCCTGCTCGACCCGGCCTTCCGTCCCGTCGTGACCAGCCTCCAGGCTGATCGCACCCGGCCGGACGGCAATGGCGGCACCGAGACCTACAACGTCGTCAACCCCAACATTTCAGACCTGCCCGCGCTTTACACCACCGGCCAGGTGCTCAAGATCATCATCCTGATGGGTGACGGTGCGAATGACTGGTCCTATCATCTGTCGGACCCGAACGATCTGATCGATCCGAACGTCCCCGAAAGCCACGCGACCCCCGACTATCGCGGCCCGAACTCCAACGTCTACGAGATCACCTATGAAGCGGACGAATTCCAGCAAGCGAAGCTGGTGAACTCGAGTGGCAGTGTCATCGACTACTCCAACAACGAATCCAAATGCGGCACCGACGTCTATGAGGGTTACTGGATCTGGAGAACCTATGTCGGCACATGGGAATGCGACTACTCGACCGAAGAGCACGAGGGTCACTACATCTACACCCCGAAGCTGAGCAAAAAATACTATGATCCCGCACGCAATCGGCGTTTCTACTCCCTCAGCGATGCCTTCTCGAACGTGATCAGCCAAAACCGCCTGAGCTGGGAAGAGGCCTGGGGCCTGATGTCGCCCGACTGGTATGGCGATATCAGCGACGACTATGTCCCCGACCAGCAATTCGACAGGTACAGCTCGGGCAGCATCAGCCCCAGCGACAAGGACGACCGCATGTCCTATATCTGCGATGCTGCCGACGCCGCGGGAATCGTTGTCTTCACCATCGCCTTCGAAATGGGTGACCAGACCAGCGCGGCAAGCAAGCTCGCGAACTGCGCATCAAGCGATGGCAACCATTACGACGCCACCACGGTGAACATCAAACAGGCGTTCGGCTCTATCGCAGCCAACGTCCAGAAGCTGAGGTTGACCCAATGACCCGCTTCATTTCCCGAAGACTCTCGCGGTTGCGGCGTGACGACAGCGGCAACGCGTCGGTGGAGTTTGTCATCATCTTCCCCGTGTTCGTGATGTTCCTCTTGTTCTCGATCGAACTCAGCGTCATCACCCTGCGCCACGCCATGCTGGAACGCGGTCTCGATCTTACCGTGCGCCAGATCCGGCTGGGCTATGCGACGCCGCCCAACCATCCGACGATCAAGAACATGGTCTGCGAGTTCTCCCACCTTGGCGGAAACTGCAGCGAGAACCTCCGGCTCGAGATGAAACCCGTGGATATCCGCGCCTATAGCGGGCTTGACGCAACGCCGGATTGCTCCGACGAGGCCCAGCCCACGAAACCGGTGCGCCAGTTCGTGCCCGGCCAGCGCAACCAGCTCATGCTGCTGCGCGCCTGCCTGAAATACGACCCGATGATGCCCCAGGACATCCTTGGCAAGGCCCTGAAAAAGGATAGCAGCGGCCAGGCCGCCGTCGTATCCATGTCCGCCTTCGTGCAGGAGCCATGAGACCGATGTTGATCGCCCGTTTGAAATCCTTTCTCACCCGTTTTCGCGACTCCACCCGCGGCACCGTGACCGTCGAAACGGTCATCGTTGTCCCGCTCCTGTTCTGGACCCTGTCGGCGACCTACGAGTTCTTCGAGATGTATCGCTACAAGAGCGTGCGCGAGAAGGCGAGTTATACCATCGTCGACATGATCTCGCGCGAGCAGACCAACGTCTCGACCGCCTATGTCGACAACACCAAGACCCTGTTCGACGATTTCACCAATGATCGCGGCGAGAACCAGATGCGCATCTCGATCATCACCTACAATTCCGACGATGACGAATATGCGATCGTCTGGTCCGAAGTGCGCGGCGACGGCCCGCTTGATGAGCTGACCGACGACAGCATCAAGACCCGCCACGACATCCTGCCCATCATGGGCAATGGCGAGCACCTGATCCAGGTCGAATCCTATTCGGAATACGAACCTCAACTGGATATCGGCTTCAGCAAGGCGATCGGCATCCAGACCCGCGTCTTCACCAGCCCGCGCTTTGCCGAACAGGTCAAATGCCCGGATTGCTGACCGCCGCCTGCCGGGATCGCGCCTGAATCAGCGCGCCTGCTGCTGCATCAGTTCGGCCAGGATTTCGGCCATCGCGCGCGATTGCGCGCCCGGCGTCACCCCCCCGACTCCGATGCGGCGCGCCATGCGCCACCACAGGCCCGGCTCCCAGCGGCGCGCGCCGCTCGCGCCTTCCTTCAGGCGCAGGGTGAATCCGTTCGACGGCTTGAAGGCGAATACACCGCGTTCCAGCGCCTCGATATCGCCGACCTGCGCCAGAACCTCGCCCGTGCTACTGCGCAACACCTCATGCGTCAGCTCCAGTTGGGCCATCGTGGCCTGGCGCATCCGGTTGCTCAACCACAGCGCCGCCATCCCCAGAACCAACAGGAACACCGTCCACCCGAAATGCCCCGGCGGCTCGAACAGGGCGACATAGACCGCGATCGCACCCAGAGTCAGGACCGTCCCGACCCCCAGCACGCGCCGCCCCGGTGATGCCTTCAGCACCATCAATACCTCGTCCGCCATCGTCATCTCCCGTTTTGCTCAGGCGGCTTAGCCCGAAACCGCCCCCGATGCGAGTATCATTCGTGCACCAAAGCGCCCTGCGGGCCTGCGCACAGGTGCGGTTCACGGCCACACAGCCGCACCCATTGCACCTTGCGCCCAGCGCCATAGGTCTTTGGGGACAAAAGGAGACACGCCATGTCGATCAGACCCGTCCTTGAATCCCGCGCCGCCCAGCCCACGATGGAAGGTGCCGGGGTCCACCTGCACCGCGCCTTCGGCTTTCACAAACCGTCCGAGCTGGACCCGTTCCTTCTGTTCGACGATTTTCGCAACGAGGATCCGGCGCATTACGCCCAGGGCTTCCCCTGGCACCCGCATCGCGGCATCGAAACCATCACCTATGTGCTTTCGGGCAGCGTTGAACACGGCGACAGCCTGGGCAATCGCGGCCTGCTGGGTGCGGGTGACGTGCAATGGATGACCGCGGGGTCGGGCATCATGCATCAGGAAATGCCGAAAGGGAACGCAAAAGGCCAGATGCATGGCTTCCAACTCTGGGCCAACCTGCCGTCATCGCTCAAGATGACCGCGCCGCGCTACCAGGACGTGAAAGCCCCCGACATCCCCGAGGTGATCGACGATGACGGCACGGTGGTGCGCGTGGTGGTCGGCACATTCTGGGGGCGGCGCGGCCCGGTCGACGGCATCGCCGCCGATCCGCAATATCTCGATATCTCGGTGCCGCCGGGCGTGAAAAAGACCCTCCCCGTCGATACCTATCGGCGCGCCTTCGCCTATGTGTTCGAGGGCTCGGGCGCCTTTGCCGATGCCAGCCAACCGCGCGGCGTGCTGCTGGAAAAAGAGGTAATGGGCCAGGAGGTCAACATCCGCGACATGTCCGGTGACCGCACCCTGATCCGCTTTGGCACCGGCGACGAGGTGACGGTGCAGGCGGGCGAGAACGGCATTCGCTTCCTCTTGGTCTCGGGCGCGCCCATAGCCGAGCCCGTCGCCTGGCATGGCCCCATCGTCATGAATACCGGCGAAGAGCTGCAACAGGCGATGCGCGAGCTGCGCAACGGCACCTTCATCAAGCCCGCGCATTGAAGCGCGCCGGATGAATTTCGCGCTGCGGGGCGGCCTTCGGGCCGCCGCGCGTCGCTACGTCACTGGCTGGGGGGCGTCCCGCCGCGCCGTTTCGATCTCCACCACCGCCTTGCGGTTCCTCCGGTGTCGCTCGGCCAGGTGCTGGCCCTTGCGTGCGCTCGAAAACTGGCGGATGGGGCGGGGCGGCTCCGTCATGTATTTGAGCTCCGGGAACAGCTCCAGAATTTCGTTGCGCGATTGCGGACAAAGCGAGCGCATCGCCACCGGACCGGTATAAAGGCTCTCGGTCGGGGCGCCGTTTCCAAAGATGATCTCGTGCTGGTCGAACAGCAGGTGGTAATACTCGACCTCGTCCAGATCCTCGACAATCTCGACCCCGTCCAGCGCCAACAGGTGCTTGGCCGCAACCAGAACCTCGCCGCAGGCGAACATCCGCTTCACGATGGTCGAACGCACCAGCATCCTGTGCTGCTGTGACACCATGAGATCCTTGTTCGGCAGGTCTTCAGCCAGGCACCCGGCGCGAATGCGGACCGGATACATATGCGATGCACCGTTCAGTTCGGTCCGGCTCAGCCTGCGTCTGCCGATCCAACGGATCGGCTGACAGCCGTGGTCGAGCGTCACCACCGGATCCCCCGGACCAAGATCCTCGATCGCGACCGGCCCGCGACTCGTATCGATAAGGGAGCCGCGCACAAAGCAGATGAGACTGGAAAATGCGACGCTCGGGTCGGAATCCGCCGTGCTTCCAAGGAATGGGGGAATGTCATAGCTGACATTATAGGTGACGGTCGGGTCGATCGGGCGCTCTGATGCAAAGCCGACAACCGTGTTTCCCAGAAGCAACGTCGTGGCCGTGATCGCATAGATGCGGAACGACTCGCCCGTGCCAGGATCAGTCAGCGTATAGGCATATTCGGGTTCGATCCCGCCATCGAGGTTGAACAGGGTGGTCGAAGAGGTCGATGTCTGCCCGCCGATCAGCCCGACATCGCCATCCCCGAAAACGCTATCGTTATCGTTGACAGTGATCACGTCGCCGTTCAGATTCCCGAAGGTGACGGTCGCCCCATCCGCATCATTATCCCCGGTCGAACTGTTGGGAAAGAAGCTCGCTTCGGGCGTGGACAGAAAGTTGGTCTCTGAATACTGCGTGACGCTGTTGGTATTGTAGAGCATCAGGTTATAGTTCGGCATCGAAACACACTCCAACTCAGGCAACACATGCCACTTGTCCACCGGGCATGACCCGCACCGCAGGCATGCCCAGCCCTCTTGCGCGCTCCCGCCGAGCAGCGCCGTAATACTAGGCCATGCCTAACAAACGGTTAGGCGGCCACTCGTTTTAGCCCTGCAATCAGGCAAGATTTTGTTGGATTTGTGCAATTTCTTGTGCACGCCAAGGTTGCGCGCTTGTGTCATGCGGCGCGCGCCCGATTCACCCTGCGCGATGCGGCACGGCGCACTGACGCGATACCGATGTGATACTGACGCGATACAGGCAGTGTTTTTTTATTTTAAAGCAAGATATTAACCGTGATTCGGTGGCTCCGGCGCAGAGACGGCCTTGCGCACCATGTCCCAGTGGAGCTGCTCAATCTGCGGCAGACTCAGCCGCCCGCCTTCCCGAAACCATGTATTGACCCCGTTCAACATCGCGATCACCGCCATTGCCGCAATCTTGGGTTCGGCCACATCGAACGCACCGATCGCCACGCCACGCCGCAAGATCGCCTCCAGCTGGTCTTCGTAACTCCGCCTAAGACCTTCTATTTCCTTGAAGTTTTCCGGCGAAAGGTTGCGCAGCTCCATATAGGAGATGAACACCTCGTCGGGGCGGTCATGGTGGAAACGGATGTGGAAACGGGTGAACCCCTCCAGCGCCGCCAGCGGGTCGTCAGGGCCAGGTTCAGCCGCGCGCGCTGCCAACAGGTCGTCCATATGGCCTTTCATCAGGTCGAACAGCAGGCTCTGCTTGTCTGGCGTGTAATTATACAGCGCCCCCGCCTGCACCCCAACCTCACCCGCGATTTGTCTCATGGAAACAGCGGCATAGCCATGCGTTGCAAACAGACGCAACGCAGCCTCCCGCACCCGCGGGCCGGTGATATCGGAATGCGATCCCTGTGTCCTGGCCATGGTCTCAGAGTTATCTGAACACTCGTTCAAATCAAAGCCCCCGCTTGCCCTCGGCATTGAAACAGTGGCATGAGGGAAACAACTGTCCCGTCCCGAGATCACCCATGCGCCTTTCCGCCCTTGCCCTGTTGGCCCTGATCGCCCTGCCCGCTACCGGCTGCACCCGGTTTCCGGATCTCGATGAGGCGATCGACGACGACGTGCGCACGGCGCCCTATCTCGATCTGCTGCCCACCGAGGACCTCCGTGAGCGCGCAGCCGAGCCGACCCTCACCGAACAGGACGAGACCGATGTTGAAGACCGCGCCGAGACCCTGCGCGATCGCGCCAAGCGGCTCCGGGGATCGGTGATCGACTCCGAAACCCGCACCCGCATGTCCCGCGGCATCCAGGCACCAGACCCCGGGTAATCCCCCGGCATCCCCGCCAAAAACCCGCGTTGCAAGGCGCTTGCGAACCCGTTACATCGCGTTTTCATAGCCCTATTCCCGTGACGATTGGAGACCGACATGACCGAACCCCTGCGCCTTGGCATCGCCGGACTGGGCACCGTCGGCACCGGTGTCGTCAAGATCGTCCGCCAGAAAGCCAGCCTTCTGGCCGCCCGCGCGGGCCGTCCCGTAGTGATCACAGGCGTCTCGGCGCGCACCCGCGACAAGGATCGCGGCGTCTCCTTGGATGCCTATGCATGGGAGGACGACCCCGTCGCCCTGGCCCGCCGCGATGACGTGGATGTCTTCGTCGAACTGATGGGTGGCAGCGACGGCCCCGCCAAGGCAGC